>Ga0208788_1000219_pt1 | contig 28940 bp, 31 predicted proteins | sample Wag4_2014_7_11_3_FD_187363 | JGI IMG/M metagenome (GOLD analysis project Ga0208788, IMG submission 187363) | Fresh water mixed with fracking chemicals microbial communities from Ohio, USA - Utica-2 Time Series FC 2014_7_11 (SPAdes) (version 2) ...
GATATCTGCAACCAGATCCCAGGCTGCGTCGGGGAGTTCATACCGCTTTGCCATCTTGGCCTCCTGGCTTTAATGGCGGTGTATTTTACAGAAAATCGTATTTCTTGGGTTTACGTACAGAGCCTAGTACTGCGATAAAAGCCCATTGGGGGCTGGCAGATCCATCCGACATTAACGGATCACCGGATCAGATCAAAGACGCATTCGATGCAACCTTAGCGCACATAAAAAAACGAGTAAACTTGTTCATGGCGATACCGCACAAACAACTCAACCGAGAGCAACTCATGGCTGAGATCGCGCTGATTGGCTGCCTATGAGGTTTTTGATCGTATAAAAATGCTTTGCCCACGAGACCAATTTTCGATTGTTCTGCTTATCCGGCGCAGCATAACAATTGCTTGACGTCCGTTGTGAAGGTCTGTGCACAGAGCTTGAGTCTCTCAACCATTGTCAAATATGGGAACAATAGCTCAACTAGGTCGTTCACCGTCATCCGGTTACGAATGGCCAGCACGGCGGTCTTAATCAACTCGCCCGCTTCTGGTGCCACGGATTGAACTCCAATCAGTCGCCGAGAGCTTGCCTCAACCACCAATTTGATGAAGCCGTGGGTGTCAAAGTTAGCGAGCGCACTCGGCACATTGTCCAGGCTCAGGGTACGGCTGTCGGTTTCGATATGTTGTGCATGGGCTTCGGCTTCGGTCAGGCCGGCAGTGGCGACTTGCGGATCGGTAAACACCACCGTCGGCATTGCTGTCAGATTGAGAGCAACATCACCGCCTGCCATATTGATGACGGCATGGGTGCCGGCTGCGGCGGCCACATAAACAAATTGCGGTTGGTCGGTGCAGTCACCCGCTGCATAAATGTGCGGTGTATTGGTGCGTATGCCTCTGGGTCAATGACGATCCCTCTCTGCGCATTGACTGCGACACCCGCCGCTGCCAACGCCAAGTTGCGCGTATTGGGTGTGCGTCCGGTCGCAACCAAGAGCTGGTCTGCACGGACCTCGCCTTGCTCGGTAGAAATTAAAAACTCCCCCTTAACATAGGCAACGTTGCTGGCCTCTGCATGCTCAAGCACTCTGATGTCTTCGGTAGGGAAGGCTGCCGTGATGGCTTCACCGATGGCTGGGTCTTCACGGAAAAACAGGGTACTACGAGCTCGGATAGTCACTTGGCTACCCAGTCGGGCAAAAGCCTGAGCGAGTTCCAGCGCCACTACCGACGAGCCGATCACGGCCAAGCGTTTGGGAATGGTGTCGCAGGCCAAGGCTTCAATGGAGGTCCAATAAGGTGTGCCCTTGAGACCAGGAATCGCCGGAATAGCTGGACTGGCAGCGAGGCAGCGAGGCAGCGAGGCAGCGAGGCAGCAATCGAACGCTAGCACACGCTCGCGACCACCATTCAACGTTACAATGAGATGTTGACTGTCTTTGAAACCGGCCTCACCGCGTAGCATGGTGATCTCAGGGGTGTTCTTCAGAATACCTTCGTATTTGGGGTGGCGCAGTTTGTCCACTCAAGCTTGCTGCTGCGTAAGCAGCTGGTCACGCCGGACGATTGATTTCGTAGCGGGTAATCTCACGTCAAACGGACTCTTGCGGCGCAGATGGGCGATGTGGGCGGCGTGGATCATGATCTTGGACGGTACGCAGCCGATATTGACGCAAGTGCCGAAGATGGTGCCGCGCTCGATCAGCGTGACCTTCGCGCCAAGCTCGACGGCCTTGAGCACCGCCGCTGCCGATCACGGCGATGTGCAACTGGCGCTCGCCGTCGCTGCCCTTGTCAGCGGCCCCCATCTAGCTGCGTACCTTGTTGAGCAGCCCGATACGGTTCTCGGTCGGAGGGGCATCGGCAAGCGTCGCCTTGTAGCCGAGTTCGGCCACTGCAGCAGTCAGCGCATCCGATGCGGTGCCGGGGCAAGGTCGAGCTGGGCCGCGCCCTTGGCGTAGGACACAACGGCAGACTGAACGCCGGGCACTTTCTCCAAGGCTTCCTTGACGTGCGTAGCGCACAAGTGGCAGGTCATTCCGGTGATCTTCAACGTGGTCATACTGCATTCCTTTTTCGTTTTGTAAGCGGCCAATGCCGTCATCCGTGTTTAGCTGGTAGCGCGCAGCAGTCCCGGCCGCAGCGGCGGTTGGCTGGCGCGACGAAATCCCAGATCGACACCCCGACCATCAATGCCAGTCCGACATACATCAGATTCGCCGTCCACCAGTTACCAGAAACCAGACCGTGGCCGCGAACACGATAGCCGGCCCGGTCATGCCGAGCAGGCAGCGGTGCCATTGCCGGTGGCTCAGCCAGCCCAGCGCGTTCGCGATGAACGCGAACACGGCCAACAGCGGTAGCAGCCGGCTTATGAACAGGCCCTCGTACTGGTTCAAAAAGCCTAAGCCGATGGCCGCGTCGAGGCTGGCGAGCGTTGGATAGCAGGCAGCCCATCGCGGAAACGACGCTGCCGAGCGCCCAGGCCTTGTCGGCGGTGCGTGTGATGAGTCCCAAGATGCCGCACCCGAGTCAGTTTCAGTGGATCAGCGTTTGACGCTGGACGGAAAGCCAGCGTCCTCGTTCGCCTTGGTCAACTTCTGGACGCTGGTTTTGGCATCGTCGAAAGTGACGATGGCCTCATGCTTGTCGAAGCTCACGTCGGTCTTGCTTACACCCTCGACTTTCGAGATGGCTTTTTTGACCATGATTGGACAGGCTGCGCAGGTCATGCCTGGTATGGACAGCGGGACGGTTTGATTGGTGGCCAACACGGGGGCAACGACGGCGACGAGAGCCTGGGAGGCGAACAGTTTTTCCATGGTGAACTCCTGATTAGTAAAAAAATGGCATGACATAGGAAAACTAAGCGCGACTAAGACCAACACGGCCAGGATCCAGAAAATGAGCCGGTAGAGGGTGCGCACCTGCGGATTGCGCAGACCTCATCTGGACTACCGGCTGCGGCCGGTCGGAAGATGCGACGCCAGGCAAAGAACAGCGCCACCAACGTCGCGCCGATGAAGATTGGTCGATACGGCTCCAACACCGTCAGGTTTCCGATCCATGCTCCGCTGATTCCCAAAGCGACCAGGACTAGCGGCCCAAGGCAACAGGTAGAGGCGAGGACGGCGGCCAGCCCGCCGGCGAAGAGCGCTCCGCGCCCGTTTTGTGGTTCAGACATGCGTTTGTCCTTTTGATTTTGGAATGGATAGCGTAACCTTACTTCCGTAGTTATGTACGGAGTTAGGCGATATGCAAACCATTTTTGAGAATCTGACCATTGGCGTTTTTGCCAAGGCGGGCGGGGTCAACGTGGAGACCATCCGGTTCTATCAGCGCAAGGGCCTGCTACCGGAGCCAGATAAGCCTTACGGCAGCATTCGCCGGTATGGCGAGGCAGATGTGACGCGGGTGCGGTTTGTGAAATCAGCTCAGCGGTTGGGCTTTAGTTTGGACGAGATCGCAGAGCTGCTGCGGCTGGACGATGGCACTCACTGCGAAGAAGCCAGCAACCTGGCTGAACACAAGCTCAAGGACGTTCGCGAGAAGATGGCCGACTTGGCACGCATGGAGTCGGTGCTGTCCGAACTTGTGTGCGCCTGCCATCTACGGCAGGGAAATGTCTCCTGCCCGTTGATCGCGTCGCTACAGGGTGATGCAAGCCCGGCTATGCCTTAACGTACGATTTTCCCGGTATCGGGAGCAAACCCCTTGTTGGAGAAATTCCGCCGGTTTGAGCTTATAACCCCCATTTGGGTTGACGATTTTCTACGCACCAGCAATCGGCGCATTTATGCGGTCGGCGATGTTTGCCTGGAGCACAAGTTTACCCATACTGCCGAGGCATCGGCGCGGATCGCGGTCCGTAATGCGCCGTTTCCCCGCCGCCAACGGCTGAGTGCATTGACCATACCCTGGTGCGCCTACACCGATCGGGCCATTGCCGACAACGAGGAGGCCAGTTTCGTCAAGATCTATGTCCACGAACGTAGCGACCGCATCCTCGGTGCGACGATAGTTGCCCGGCATGCCGGCGACATGATCAACGAGATCACCCTGGCGCTGGTTGCCAGGGTCGGTCTGCGTACGCTGGCCCGCGTCATCCACGACTATCCGACCCAGGCCGATGCGATCAAACAGGCCGCGGACGCCTAAACCGCACGCGTCTGACCCCGCTGCTACGGTCATTGCAGCGGCGCTGGTAGCAGCGCTGACGATTCTGTCGACATGTCGGCGCGCATGGCCAGTTCACCGACGCTCCAACTGCTCATGCGAGCTCCTTGCACCGAGACTTGCCCAAGTGTTGTCGCCGCATCCCGGGTTCGCACTGCCGGCACTCATCGCTCAGGGCCCCGCGATGGTTCCTGAGCTCCGGTCGGTGCATCGGATATGGCATCGACAATCCGACCATCGATGACTTGGACCACACGGTCGACTTCCTTGATCAAGCGGTGATCGTGGGTGACCACTAGCACGGCCGCATGTTGTTCGTTGGTCACTTGCCGCAAAAGACGCATGACATTCAACGCGCGCTCCGTATCCAGGCTGGCCGTGGGCTCATCGGCGAGGATGATTTTAGGGTTGTTGGCCAGCGCGCGGGCGATGGCCACTCGTTGCTGCTCGCCGCCGGACAGCTGGTTGGGATGCAGGTCGGCGCGGTCGGCGATGTCGAGATAGCCCAGCAACTCCCGCACCCGCGCTTCGGCATGCTGGCCGCGAACCCCCGCCAGATGCAGGGGCAGCAGGACGTTTTGACTCACGGTCAGGAACGGGATCAAGTTGGGCGACTGGAAAATGAATCCGATCTTCTCGCGCCGCAGTCGTGCCAGATCCGGCTGCTTGCCGTCATAAATGTTTTCCCCGTCGATCCGCAGGCTTCCGCCGGTCGGCGTGGTAACCAGCCCGAGGATGGTCAGCAGCGTCGTCTTGCCCGAACCGCTGGGACCCATGATCGCCCACAGGTCGCCCGGCCGCACGGCCAATTCGACGCCCTTGAGGGCCTCCACCCGGGTAGGGCCGCGCCCGTAGACCATCGACAGGTTTTCGGCGTGGATGGCGTAGTTGACAGTCATGCTCAGCCTCCCCCCAGCACGCTGCGCGGATCGACATGCATCGCCCGGCGCACGGCAAGCACGCTGGCAAGCACGACGACGACCACCATCGCCACCAGCATTTGGGCAATATCGCCATAGGTGGCGACCACGCGCCGCGGAAAGTACGGCTCGATCAGCAGCTCCAGGGCGCTGCCGACCAGGGTGCCCACGAGGCCCATGAACAAGGCCTCCTGCAGGATCATGCGATACACCACGCCGCTGGGCGCACCGAGCAGCTTGAGCATGGCGATCTCATGTAGTTTGTCCAGCGTGAACGTGTAGGTGATCAGTCCGATGACGATGCCCGCGATCAGCACCAGGATGTCGCGGAACAGCGCCAGCTGAAACAGGATCAGGCGGTTGGAGCCCATCAGCTGCAGGTTCACCGCCTGCGACGCAGTGTAGACCTGCAGGTGCTGCCAGTGGGTGATCCGCTGCGCGACTTTTTGCGCCGATACGCCGGGTACCAGCTTGACCGCGATTGCGTTGATGAAACGTGTGCTTGTGGCCATGGCGGCCGCCGTGGTCGCTAGTGGTGCGGCCAGCCGCGGCTGGGTGGCAGCCAGCTCCGTGAACGGCTGCGCAACCGAGGGACGTTGACTGCGCAACAGGTTGGGGTCCTGCTGGAAAATGATGTTCTGCGCGTCCACCAGCGTGGTGTAGATCACTGGGTCCGCGGTGAAGCCCACCATGTTTTTGGTCAGCCCCACTACCGTGTAGTCAAAGTTGCCCAGGCGCATCCGCTGCCCGAGCTGGAAACCGGTCTTGACGTCAGCCACGATCTCGTAATGACTGGACTCGATGCCGCGGCCGGCTACGATCACCGGCGGCCCGCCTATTTTTCCGCGCTGGTAGCCGATCACGATGAATCGCTGCAGTTTCGGCATGGCCATCCAGTCGGGCTCGACCATGCTGGCGGTGTTGAGCAGTGCGTTGATGTACATGAACTTCATCAGCCGGGTAGGGTGGGGCATCACTTCCACGTGTTCCCACGCCGTCGCCAACGGACTCGCCTGTGCCACGCCGGGGATCGCCTCGATCGCGTGATAGACCTGCTGCGGCAGGCGGGAGGTCTCGACAAACGGCCCGAGCGTCCCTCCTTGCGGGTGGGCACCATAGGCCTGTACCACCCACAGGTCCGCCCCCGTCTCGTTGATGATGGTGGCCGAGTCGAGGATGACGCCGCGGATGATGCCGCCGATTGCCATCACCACCATGATCAGCAGCGACACGCCGAGCGTGGAGCTGAAGAACTTGAAGCGGTGGTAGCTGATGTCGCGAAGTGCAAGATTCACTGTGCCATCCCCATCCCCATCCCCATCGCGGCCTTGACCGGCTCGGGACGTATCGTTTCACCGGGCCTCAGCCCCATCGGCATCAGCACCACGCGATCGCCGGCATGGAGATCATCACCGACGACCGCCACCATTGACGACCGCGCGCTGCGCGCCAGCACGGTCACACGCACGCGGTGAAGTGTGTGGTCGGCGCCAACCACCCATACGAACAGATCGTTGCCCATCGGCATCAGCGCCATCTGCGACACCACCAGTGCATCTTTCGCTTCGCCGGTGCGGATGTAGACGTTGGCCCACTGGCCGAGCTGGAATTGGTCGGCCGGGATGCTGAAGCTCACTTCCACCACGGTTTCTTCGGTCGCCGCATCTGCGCGGGGGCGGATGCGCAGCACGTGCCCCGGCAACGGCTGGCGCTCGCGGCCGCGCAGGATGACCGTCGCCACCTCACCTTTGCGGATGCGTCCGGCGACATTCTGGTCGACAAAGGTATCCACGTAGATCAGATGGGTGTCGGCAATCGTGAACATCGGTTGGCCAGCGACCACGGAGGCCCCCGGCACCACCCAGCGCTGGGTGACTATGCCGTCCGACAGAGAGGGGATGCCGGCCAGCGACAGTTCGTATGTCGCCTTGCCGAGCTCCGCCGCGGCGACGCGCGCAGCACTTTGCGCCACGGCGTTGCGCTCGCGGTATTGCTGCGCTTCCTCGACACCGACGGAACCGGAGGCCACAAGTTGTTTCTCCCGGGTCCATTCGCGCTGGCGTTGCTCGGCGTTGATGCGGGCAGCGTCCAGCCGCGCCTGGGCGACCTCGACCTGATGGCGCAGACCATCCTGGTCGAGCGTGGCGAGGATCTGGTTCTTGCTGACGCTGTCGCCCTCCGCGACGAAGACTTGCTCCACCCGTCCGGTGATTTTCGAGGCAATATTGGCCAGCGCATCGGCCGTCACCGTTCCGGAGCCTTTCACTTCGTCGACGACATTGCCGCGCTGCACGGTGGCCACCGAAACGCTAGGGGGTTGCATCACAGTCAGTCGCAGCAGCAACCCGAAGGCGACCAGCACCAGCAGCACGATCCCGATTCGCAAGGCACGGCGAGCACCCTGGCGCGGTCTTTCGCCGTGCGCAGTTCGCATCGATCCGAAAACGGTGCGGATTTTTTGGACAAGAGGTTTCATGGGCGTATTCACTGGTTCGGTTCGAGGGCGCGCCCGCGATCAGGCACGGCGGCTGATGAGGGTTGGCGTGTCGGATTGGCGCGTTGATCGGGGGCGTTGGCATCGCGCCACCATCCGCCACCCAGGGCCACGAACAGCTGGGCGCTGTCCAGGTAACGCTGCGCCCTGACCTGGACATACGACACGCGCTGCTGCTGATCACGGCGTTCGGCATCGAGCAGGGGCAGCCGACCGGTCTTGCCCAGTGCGTAACGGCGTTGCGCCAGATGCAAGGAGTCGTCGGTGGCGTCCAGCGCCTGGCGCTCGGCCTGTACCCGTTCGGCATCGTGGCCGAGCGAACGCAGCAGGTCGGCCACCTGGCCAAGTCCGGTCAGCACGGTCTGCCGGTACAGCGCCAGCTCGGCGTGGAACTGATCGATCGCTGCCCGCTTCTGCGCGGTCAGCGCACCGCCATGAAAAATCGGTGCAGTGATACCGCCGAACAGCGTCCAGACCAGGTTGGAACCGCCGCCCAGCGAGCTGGTGGCAAGCGCCGCCGTGCCGACCGACGCAGATAAGGTGAAGCTCGGATACATCTGCGCGTCGGCAACGCCGACCGCCGCACTGGCGGCGTGCAACCGGGCCTCGGCGGCGAGAATGTCGGGGCGGCGCTCAGCCAGCGCCGAAGGTAGCCCGACCGGCAGCTCGGCCGGCAGCGTGAAATCGGCCAGGTCGAAGTCCGGCGGCGAGAACGAGGCTGGCGCCACACCGACCAGGATGGCGAGCGCGTCCTGCGCCACGGCCACCTCTTGCCGCATCGGCGGCAGAAGGGCACGGTCATTCGCGAGCTGAGCCCGGACGGTCAATACGTCATCCCGGGCCAGCTTGCCATCGGTGTATTTCTGCCGCACCAGCGCGAGGGTTTTTTCGTCGGCGGCGACGGTGGCGTCGAGCGCCGCGATCTGCTGCCGGGCCGCCGCGATGGTGAGCGTCTGATGGACGACATTGCCGGTGACGGCCAGTTGCGCCGCTGCCAGTTGATACGCCTGGTTCTGCGCCAACGCCTGCTGCTGTTCCACCCGCCGACCGGTGAGGCCGAACACGTCGGGGGTGAAACTTGCGGTGGCGCCGGCCGAGTAGAGGCTGTAGGTCGGCAGATCATGGTTGGGCCGAATACCCAGGGCAAACGGCGGCCCCTTTTGCCGCTCGGCCGAAGCGGAAGCATCGATCTGCGGGGCATAGGCCCCGCGTGCTTCGGCCACCACCTGTTGCGACTGCAGCAGTCGGGCCTGGGCCGCCGCGATGGTAGGACTGTTGGCAATCGCCTGGCGCACCAGACGGTCCAGTGGTGGCGAGCGGAACAGTTGCCACCAGGCGGCCGGAATTGCCTGCTCGACGCTGACCCGCTGCGCGGGCTCGCCGGCATCCGGCTGCAGATGCGGCGCGGTCGCTGCCGACGTATAGGCCGCCGCCTGCGGCGGATCGGGGTGCACGAAATTCGGTCCCACCGTGCATCCCCCCAAGGCCGTGGCCAGAACGAGGGCCGTCAGGCGCAAAGGTTTGGCGGGATGTCGCCGGGACAGATTGCTGTACGTGGTCACTGGAAGTGGGGTCTGATGATCGATTGCAAGGCACTTGCTGGTACGTTCCATCACAACGTCACCTTGCGCAGGCGCAACGCATTGCTCACCACCGACACCGAGCTCAGGCTCATGGCCAATGCGGCCACCATGGGTGACAGCGTGATGCCCAGTACCGGATACAGCACACCGGCCGCCAGCGGTACGCCGACCGCGTTGTAGATGAAGGCGAAGAACAGGTTCTGGTGGATGTTGCGCACGGTGGCACGGGACAACGAGCGTGCCCGCGCAATGGCACCCAGATCGCCCTTGATCAGAGTCACCTGCGCGCTTTCCATCGCCACGTCGGTGCCGCTGCCCATTGCGATGCCCACGTCCGCCGCCGCCAACGCGGGCGCGTCGTTGATGCCGTCGCCGGCCATCGCCACGCGGCGGCCCTCGCTCTTCAGCCGGGTCACCACCGATGCCTTGTCGGCGGGTGTCACATCGGCATGCACCTCGTCGATGCCCAGTTGGCGCGCCACCGCACTCGCCGTGGTCGCGTTGTCGCCGGTCAGCATCACCAGGCGCAGGCCGTCGGCATGCAGCGCCGCAATCGCCTTCGCCGTGCCCGGTTTGATCCGATCGGCGACCGCGATCAAGCCGGCCAGCACCCCGTCGACGGCGAGAAACATCACCGTAGCGCCGTCGCCGCGTAGCGCTTCGGCCTGTTGCGTGGCCTTGTCGTCGGCGTTGATCTTGAGTTCGTCGAGCAGTCGCGCATTGCCCAGCGCCACCAGGCGGCCGTCGACACGGCCCTGCACGCCGCGACCGGTCAGTGTGCGGAAATTCTCCACCGTGGGCGGCGTTTCGCCGTCGAGGGCATTGACGATCGCTCGCGCCAGCGGATGCTCGCTGGGCTGCTCCAACGCGCCAGCCAGCAGCAGGCGTTCGCGCGGCAGTTCGCCTAGCGGCAGCAGTTCGGTCAGCGTGCCGGTCTTGTCCAGCACCAGTGTGTCGATGTCGCGCAGCGCCTCGATCGCGCTGGCATCCTTGAACAACACGCCGTTCTGCGCACCGCGGCCGCTGGCCACCATGATCGAGATCGGCGTGGATGCCGGTGCCGCCTCGAACTTCGTCTTGCAACCGACGGAGCAGAAATGGAACGTCTGCCCGTCGTGCATGCTGACGTGCTTTGCGGTCGCCGGATTCACCTGCATCCCGCACACCGGATCGGTCGCCATCGCGTCCGCCGACTGGCTGGCACCCTGGCAACAGGCTTTCGGTTCGCTCATGACGACATCTCCTCATGGGTTAGCGCCCGCAAGCACGGGCAATGGTCGGGTGCGCCGTGGCCGGAACAGGACTCCACCCGTTGTGCCAGCCCATCGCGCACACGCTGCAACTCGGCAATGCGCGCATCCAGCGCCACCAGCCGCAGCTGTGCGCGCTGCTTCACTGCAGCCACCCCCTTCTGGTGGTCATGCGAGAGCGAGAGCAGATCGAGAATCTCCTCCAGAGTGAGGCCCGGATTTTTGGCCCGGCGGATAAAGAGCAACTGCGCGATCGCTCCATCCCCACAACTTCGATAGCCCGAGGCACGTCGCGGTGGCTGGGGCAACAGCCCCAAGCGTTCGTAATAACGAATCGTGTTGATCGCCACGCCGACGCGCTTGGCGACGGCACCGATGGTGAGTGGAGCAGTTTGTGTGTTCATGCGGCGAGTCTGGGCCTTTGACCAAGGTCAGAGTCAAGGGCCTTGCGGCGCGAAAATTTCATAGCGCTCGCGAAAGCATCACGAAGCGAGTGTCACCCCGCCCGAACGGGCGACCATCCATGACAATCGCCGGGCTTTGAGTCCGGGGTGGCAGCGCACCTCCATGGCGCGTCAATGTGCCAGCTTCGCTTTTGCGGTCGTTCACGGGATGTCTGCACCACCCGGGTCCTCGGGCCGCGCATTGATCGGATAGCTGTTCACCGGCCCGCGCGTCGGTTGCCACAGCATGCGGTCAAGGCGCAGCTCACGTGGATCGCGGAACTGGTTGATGCCGATGGTCATGCCGGCATGGCCGTCGCGCGGCTGTGCACGATAAGTGCCGAACAGCCGGTCCCACCAGGACAGGTTGAAGCCGAAGTTGGAGTTGGTTTCATCCGGGTGCCACGAATGGTGCACGCGATGCATGTCCGGCGTGACCAGCAGCCAGCGCAGAACCGCGTCCAACCGCCGAGGCAGACGCGCGTTGGCGTGGTTGAACATGGCAGTGGCATTCAACAGCACCTCGAAGAGCAGCACCGCGATCGCTGGCGCACCCAGCGCGACGATAACGCCCAGCTTGAGCATTAGCGACAGCACAATCTCCAACGGGTGGAAGCGCGTCCCGGTGGTCAGGTCAAACTCGAGATCGGTGTGATGCATTCGGTGCAGCCGCCACAGCAGTGGCACCGCATGAAACATCACGTGTTGCAGATAGATGGCCAGGTCTAGCAGCAGAATCGACGCCACCACCGCGAGCCAACCCGACACGTCAAGCGCATGGGACGCCCCCCAGCCGTGGGCATCGGCATACAGCGCCACGCCGACAGCGGCGGTGGGGAATATCAGTCGCACCAGTACGCTGTCCAGCACGCCAATGCCGAGGTTGGGGGGCCAGCGCTGCCAGCGACCAATGGATTGGCGCCGCTTGGGTGCGAGTACTTCCCACAGCGCCATCACGACGAAGATGCCGGTAAAGGCACCCAGGCGGATCGCGGACTCGTAGGTGAGCAGGAATGACGTCACGGTCGAATGTTCCGATTTGGAGAGACCCTGAGGCTACGCTTCGACATCATAGCAACCCCTGCAAACAGCTCAACGGTGTACGACGATACTCATTCCGGTATCGACAGCTTCATTCTATGGTGCCGCCGCCATCTGGCGACGTGCAAAATCGCGCCCCGCGATACCTGTCGGGATGAAGTCCAGATCCTTGAGGTGATCATCATCTTCCCGTGCAGCGCCTGCAGCGAAATGACGTGCATCAACGTCCCGCGGTTCAGCGACAACAAGTCCCTCACGGCAGGCTTTCCGATATGGCTCTCCGGCAGCAGGTTACCCAACTTACGCACAACATAGCGCAGGTGATGGCTCACCCGGGTTTTTGGCGGACGCGCAGCGCCGCCTATCACCCCGAGGTGCTGCTCAGTTTGCTGGTCTATGACTATGCCATCGGCACCTTTTCCAACCGCAAGATTGAACGCGCCGTTTACGACTCGCTCGCCTTTTGCTACCTCGCAGCCGGCAGCCACCTCGATCACGACACTCTGGCCAGCTTCCGCCGACTGCGCTGTGCGTGAGCGACCTCGTTGTCGCCGAGTTCTGCGGTTGCAAAGGCGCGTAGCTGTTCTTGCGCGGCTACGCATTTGTCGCATCCCTGCGCGGCAATGAGTTCGATCTTGACACTCATCGGGCCGCCTCGGCGAGACTGTTTTCCAGCGCCACCAGGATGGGACAGTTGTCGGTCATTGCCTCGCCGCCTTCGCAGCCCTGTATCAATTCATCGAGGGCGCACGATATGGCCTGCAAGGCTAGCAGTTTGTGCTCGATACGTAGCTTCTTCTCGATGGCTAGGCTGCGCACGTCCTCGCAACAGGCGCCATCGGTCTGCTTCAACGTCAGAAGCTCGTGAATGTCCGACAACGTGAATCCGCAGTGTTGGGCATGTTTGATGAAGCGGATACGACGCACGGCTTCATTGTTGTATAGACGGTAGCCCGCAGCGGTTTTCGATGCGGGTGTGATCAGGCGTTCTTTTTCGTAGTAGCGCAGCGTATCCGGGCTAACTCCCGCCAGCGCGGCTACTTTACCGATGGTGTGCATGGCTTTCTCCAATTGGTTAGTGACAATATAAACCCTGGAGTACGCACCATGGTCAAGGCTTTGCCGGAGTCCACTTTTCAATTCGGTTATTGGCGAAATCGACCGCGAATATCGTTCCGTCGCTGGCTGCGGCAACCGCGATGGCGTGCTCGAACTGACCCGGGCCGCTGCCTTTTCCGCCGAAGCTCGTCAAAAACCTACCTTCCGCGGAGAATTTTTGAATTCGATGATTGTAGAAGTCGGCCGCAAAAACATTACCTTGCTGATCGACAGTCACGCCGGTCACGGTTGCGAACCAGCCGTTGAAGGGGCCGAAAATGTTCATGGCGAACGGGCCGCCCCACTTGCCCAATGACGACCCGTCAGGCCCAAAGGACTGTATCCGATCATTGTAGCCGTCGGCCGTGTAGAGGGTGCCGTTGGGGCCGAAAGCGACGTCCGTGGGATAGTTGAACTCGCCGCCCCGGATGCCTATCTTGCCGGTCGTTCCCCATTGGCGCACGAAGCCGCCGTTGGCCGTAAGCTGCTGGATGCGCTGATTGTAGAAATCGGCCACTACTATATCGCCGTCACGCGCTACCGCTACCCCGCCCGGCGCATTGAATTCTCCGGGGCCGCTACCGGACTTGCCAATCAGGCGCCTGGACTGGCCGTCGAGGCTGAAGACCTGAATCCTGTCATTGAAGTATTCGGGCACGTAAAGCTCACCCTGGTGGATAGTCAGATTCATCGGGCGGTCGAGCTGGCCCGGTTTCTTGCCGGGCGTCCCGAATTGGCGTTTGAAATGGCCGTCACGATCGAAGACCTGGATGCGGCCGTTGCGCGAGTCGGCAACAAACACTTCGTCGGCGGTGACGGCGATTCCGGTCGGATCGTTGAACTGGCCGGGCGCGCCGCCTTTCTCTCCCCACGCCGTCACAAAGGTGTAGGGCGGCTCCTTGGCCGACGGCACAAAGGCCAGCCAACCGGCAGCGAGTAGCGCTGCCGATGCGATCACGATATTTTTAGCCCATTTGGCTGCCAATCGAAGTTGCATGGTTTGGTCTCAGAAGTTGACGCGAAAGCCGGTGGTGAAAACGTAATCGTTCTTCAGCGCCGTGCCGTTGAAATGCTGGCTGGCGGGAATCTGAACGCCGGCCTCGACTATCCATTTTTGGGTCACGTATTGCAGTCCGGGCGTGATGAACAGCGTGGCGCCCCCCGAATTCGGGTCGTCGGCTCCGCCGCTGCGATCCCGGGCCGAATGCACGAGATTGGCTTCGAGCACTCCATACAGAAAAGCGGGAACACCCGCGCCCAGGCTGCGCGGCCACAGCCGGTACTGGAATGAGGTGTCGAGGCTGGCGACATTACCAGCTTGAAAGCCGTTGGCGTCGGTGTTGGCCTTGTAACTCACCTGGCTGTCGACCTCGAAATCCAGCGTCTGATAGGTGAGCACAGCGCCACCGAGCACATCCCATGAACCGGAACCAAGTTGGACCGGCGGAGGCAAGCGCCCCACACCGTCGCGGGCATTATCCTCACCAGTTGGTGCCTTCACGCCCAGGAACGGTGCGATACGGAAAGTTTTCCCCTGTGCGTTGAATTCATAGGCGGTGTAGCGGCCAAACACCGTGAGATCGCCAACGCCCGATTTCTGCCGGGTGAGATCCTGCCCGCCCTTGCTCATGTTCAGACGCTTGTCGAACCAGGGCAGCATGCCGAACAGCGCGAAGTCCCGCGTCACGCCATAGCCCAGCACCGATACCAGGGCGCTTGCTTCCATGTCGCGCCCAGCCGGCGTCGGGTCGTCGGCGCTCTTCATGAAGACAAACTGCTCGCGCAGGACGTAGCCACCTTCGCGCACTGGCAGCGCCGTGTTGAAGGTGATCGGCGCGCTCCATGCGGTTCCAGCCGTTAGGCAAAACGTCGCCAACCCTGTCTTCAGCACGACCTTCATTTCGTCTGTTCCGCCGGGGCGGATTGAACCGGTTCGAGTTTGCGTAGACTGAAACCGGCAGCTTTTACCGCCTGTTTAGCTGCGGCCTCACTGAGCGGTGCGCCGTTCTTCATGGTGACGGTCACAGTGCCGTCCTTGATGTTGGTTTCAAGACTTTCGACGCCTTCGACGGCGTTCAGTTTTTTCTCGATGCCATAGGCGCAGAACGGGCAGGACAGGCCGTCTACGTACAACCGGTAGGTGGGCGGTGCGGCCAGTACGCCGGTTGCCATCAGGACGATGGTCAATGTGAGAAACATACGCTGTGTTGATGCTCTGAAATTCATGATATCTCCCGTCATTTAAAGTCAATAGGGACATAAGAACGATAAACCTTGGAGTAAGCACCAAGGTCAAGCGTTTATCCAAAGAAATTACTGGCGCGCGGCATCCGGGGAACGGCCGTAACCCTTCCCGTGCATGCTGTCTAGGCTTGACCGAGGCCCGTGGCGCGAAGCGCCTGCTCTTCGACGCCAGCGTCTGAACAACACGAAGTCAACTGGCCGTTTATGGCGACTGCTGGCACCGAGCGGACACCCAGATCATGGGCACGTTTCGCCACATTGATGTCGTTCATATCGAGAGTTGAGAGATCACACGAACTGCATGCGGTGTGATTGTCGAATTCGATGGCGGTTTGGCAGGCGGGACAGCCCGCGTTAAAAACTTCGACTTTGCGTTTGGTAGTCGTGATATTTCTCCAGGTTAATGAGGTAACGGTGCGCGAGAACGAACAACCATACAGGCTGTGTGAAAACCTCCGGTGCTGGTTGAAACCTTGAAAAGAGGTCCAAAAAACGTATTTCTATTTGAAATCCAGGTCTGAACCTAGCAATGAATTACAGATTTCACGTAGACGCGCGGACTTCAGTTTCGGTCAGCCCGATCTCCAAATAATCGGCGGCACTTGGCCATCGAAATCTGCTCCGACTTGGCGTGCGGATACATTGACGGCCAGACGGAACGGCCTCCATTGCAGAGGTAGCCAGCCGTGCATCTGGCGACAGGCTTCGTGTAGCAGCCATGTGCCAATTTCCGGCATCAAACCGGGCGATTCCACCACGGGCAGGAACTGACCCGGCAGTAACAAGCCGAGACTTGGGTGCCGCCAGCGCACCAGTGCTTCCGCGCCGGCAATTTTGTCTCTGGGCAGATCGACAATCGGCTGGTAATGCAGCTTAAGCTGCCCGCACACAACCACCTACGCCAGTTGCGCCGTAGTCCATTCGGCGGGTGGGATATCGCTCATGATCGCCCCATGAAGACTCGTAGCAGTCGTGCCACGGACAGGACAAACAAACCGGTCAGTTCGAGTGACGCGATACCCCAGTGTTCACCAATGAAGGCTCCGGCCGTCGTACCAGCCAGAACAATGGCGAAAATGGGTAGATGGCAGGGGCACGATAGAACCGCAAGCACACCCCATAGGTGAGCGGTGATTGGCTTACCTGCTCCATCGGGCAAATGCTCGGGATTGTTCATGTCAAAACCGCTGTTTCATGTTCCACTTCGCTCGACTGCTCTACCAACTGCGCATCCAGGCCAGCGGGCGCCTGACAGCGGCACTCAACAAGCTTGCGTATGTCGACAAGCTGCACTGCCGCAGCCTTCCTATTTTCGGTGTCCATCGCACGGAACAGCGCATTAGCATGTCCAGGCCGATACCAGCCTCAAAGGAGGATCTCACGAAACGCAAGCGCCGCAAGGCTGTCTCGTCGAACAGACAATGTCCGCCGAAGTTCGTGCTAACGGTAGCAGCAACCTGCGCAGCATGTAATTGCGCACGATATGCACACTAACGCCCGCGCCATGTGCTAAGCGGGAACTGTATAAGCGCTCACTGAACACCTCCTTTTCCTCAACCCGCGCAACAGGAAAGTTGTTTCACATCCTTGCTGAAGGTCTGTGCGGCGAGCTTTAGCCCCTCGACCATCGTTAGGTAGGGAAACAACTGGTCAGCCAATTCCTGCACCGTCATGCGGTTACGTATGGCAAGAACCGCCGTCTGGATCAGCTCGCCCGCGTCCGGGGCTACCGCCTGGACGCCGATGAGCCGTCCGCTACTTTCTTCGATGACCAGCTTGATAAAACCGCGTGTGTCGAAGTTGGCGAGTGCACGAGGCACGTTGTCGAGTGTCAGCGTACGGCTATCGGTCTCGATGTTTTGTGCATGCGCTTCGGCCTCGGTCAGGCCCACAGTAGCAACTTGCGGATCGGTGAACACCACCGCTGGCATTGCGCCCAGATTGAGGGCAACATCCCCGCCTGTCATGTTGATGGCCGCGCGGGTGCCGGCGGCCGCTGCGACATAAACAAATTGCGGCTGGTCAGTACAGTCGCCAGCAGCATAAATGTGTGGCGTACTGGTGCGCATGCCTTTGTCGATGGCAATGCTGCCCTGCGCATTGACAGCCACGCCCGCCGTTTCCAGCGCCAGGCGGCGTGTATTTGGTGTCCGGCCGGTAGCGACCAACAGCTTGTCGGCATGTACTTCGCCGTGATCCGTGGTGAGTACGAATTCATTGTCTGAATACGCTACATTGCGGGCCTGTGTGTGTTCCAGTACTTCGATGCCCTCGGCACGGAAGGCGGCTGTGACAGCCTCGCCGATTGCCGGGTCTTCGCGGAAGAACAGCGTGCTGCGGGCCAGGATCGTGACCTGGCTGCCTAGTCGGGCAAAGGCTTGCGCCAGTTCCAACGCCACCACCGACGAGCCGATCACGGCCAGGCGTTCGGGAATGGTGTCGCTGACCAACGCCTCGGTGGAGGTCCAGTACGGCGTGTCTTTCAGGCCGGGGATCGGCGGAATGGCTGGACTGGCGCCGGTGGCGATCAGGCAGCGGTCGAATGCCACTGTACGCTCACCGCCTTCGGTCATATGTACAACGAGGTGTTGGCTATCCTTGAAGCGGGCTGCGCCGCGCAGTACGGTGATGCTCGGATTACTTACCAGGATGCCTTCATACTTGGCGTGCCGCAGTTCATCGACGCGCGCCTGCTGCTGGGCCAGCAGCTTGCTGCGGTCAATCACCGGCACAGTCGCCGCGATGCCGCCGTCGAATGGGCTTTCGCGGCGCACATGGGCGATGTGGGCGGCACGGATCATGATCTTGGACGGCACGCAGCCGATATTCACGCAAGTGCCGCCGATGGTACCGCGCTCGATCAGCGTGACCATCGCGCCTTGTTCGACGGCCTTCAGCGCCGCTCCCATAGCGCCACCGCCGCTACCGATGATGGCAATGTGTAAACCGCTCCCGGGCTTGTCGGTTGCCGGAATCTTGCCGGAGTCGCGTTTATTGGACCCCTCATCGAAAGCGGCCCGATAACCCAGCGCTGCGATAGTTACCAGCATCTGGTCGCGACTGGCGCCAGTGTCAGCCAGTACCTGCGCCTTGCTCTCGGGATAGGACACCAAGGCATGGCTTACGCCGGGAAGTTTTTCCAAAGCGTCCTTGACGTGCGTGGCGCAGGACATGCAGGTCATCCCGTCTATAGTTATTGCAATCATTTTTTTCCTCTTATTCCAGTTGGTGGGCAGCAAGCATCGGCTTTGCGTTTGCGCCGGACTGCGTAAATGGTCAAACCGATGAATACTAAAAGGGCGGGCATCAGTACGTAGTCCAGATATCCGGTGAGGGCGGACAAGCCGACAACACCGAGCAAAATAACCAGAATCGGGGTAAAGCAGCACAGCGCTACCAGCACCGCGCCAACCACGCCGACACGCATCAGTGTTTTCGGATTTTGCATGATCAGTTCTTGAGTGTGGATGGATAGCCGGCGTTTTCGGTTGCCTTCATCAGTGCCTGGACACTGGTCTTGGCGTCGTCAAAGGTCACCGTAGCTTCACGCTTGTCAAAAATCACGTCGGTCTTGCTGACGCCATCTACTTTCGAGATGGCTTTTTTGACCGTGATCGGACAGGCAGCGCAAGTCATGCCAGGCACGGATAGCGTGACGGTTTGGGTGGCGGCCAACACCGGAGCGACAACGGCGACGAGGGCGAGGGCGGCAAACAGTTTTTTCATGGTGAACTCCTGATTAGTAAAAAAATGGCACAACATAGGGAAAACCGAGCGCGACCAAGACCAACGCGACAACGATCCAGAAAATGAGCTTGTAGGTGGTCCGCACCTGCGGAATTGCGCACACCTCGCCCGGCTTGCATGCCTGTACTGGCCGGAAAATGCGCCGCCAGGCGAAGAACAACGCCACGAGCGCAGCACCGATGAAGAGCGGACGGTACGGTTCGAGCACCGTCAGGTTGCCGATCCAGGCCCCGCTGAATCCCAGTGCGATCAGAACCAACGGCCCAAGACAGCAAGTCGAGGCGAGAATCGCCGCCAGCCCCCCGGCGACAAGAGGGGCGCGCCCGTTTGATGGTTCAGACATGCATTTCTCCTTTCGAGCATTTGATCGATGGGTTAAGGTTAATCCCGTAGTCAGGTACGGAATCAAGCGGCATCAAACACAATTTGGAGAACCTGACCATCGGCGATTTTGCCAAGGCAGCCAGGGTCAATGTGGAGACCATCCAGCTCTATCAGCGCAAGGAACTGCTGCCGGAACCAGACAAGCCCTATGGCGAGGCGGATGTAACGCGGGTGCGCTTCGTGAAATCGGCCCAGCGGCTGGGCTTCATTCTGGATGAAATCGCCGAGCTACTGCGGCTAGATGACGGAACACATTGCGAGGAAGCTGGTAGCTTGGCGGAACATAAGCTTAAGGACGTGCGCGAGAACATGGCCGACTTGACGCGCATGGAGGCCGTGCTGTCTGAACTGGTGTGCGCCTGCCATGCGCGAAAGGGGAACGTGTCCTGCCCGCTCATTGCGTCACTACAAGACGGAACGAAGCTCACGGTGTCGGCGCGGGGGGAGTCACGGGTTGACTACGCCTTAGCGTGCTTTATTTTCCGAATTCTGAGACAACCCCAATAAGCCTTACAGCAGCATTCGCCGTTATGGAGGCGCGGATATAGCGCGGTTACGATTCGTAAAGTCAGCGCAGCGTATAGGCTTCAGCCTGGACGAGATTGCTGGATTACTGCGACTGGAGGACGGTACTCACTGCGAGGAAGCCAGCCACCTGGCAGAGCACAGGCTTAAAGACGTGCGAGAGAAGCTGGCAGACTTGAAACGTATGGAGGCTGCCCTATCTGAGCTTGTGCGTGCTTGTCACTCGAGGGAGGGGAACATTTCCTGCCCGCTTGTTGCCTCGTTACAGGGTGGAGCGCTTCTCGCCGCGCCGACTATGCCATAGCGAATGGCTTTTTCGAGTACTGAGTGCATGCCCAGATTGGCGGACAGCTGCATAGACTTCATGCCTACGTCGCATTTGTTGGTTCTTGCAGGTACCGACACGGCTCAATTGGACTGGGTGAAAGGATCCGCTAGATCAGGTTCTAGCTAATCCTTTCACTTCAACCATCTCGGATTTACAGTCAGTTCAACGTTTCAGGTGGCGACGACGTAAAAGATGAAAGGCCGCCGGAATAACGAACAGGGACAATAGTGGCGCGGTGATCATGCCGCCGACCATGGGGGCGGCAATTCTGCTCATCACTTCGCTGCCGGTACCGCTACCAAGGAGGATGGGTAGCAAGCCGGCAATGATCACGGCCACCGTCATGGCCTTAGGTCGAACCCGCTGCACCGCGCCTTCGCGAATCGCCGCGACCAGCCCGCGCTCAGTACTGTCACCGATGTCTTCACGTTCGGCCCAGGCGTTCTTCAGGTAGAGCAGCATGATCACGCCAAATTCGGCAGAAACACCGGCCAAGGCGATAAAGCCGACACCGGTGGCGACCGACAAGTTGAATCCCAGCAGATAGAGGAACCACGCCCCGCCAGTCAGTGCGAACGGCAGGGTGGCCATGATCAGCAACGCCTCGTCGAAGCGGGCGAAGGTCAGGTAAAGCAACACGAAGATGATCAGCAAAGTGGCCGGCACTACCAGTTTGAGCCGCGCATTCGCACGCTCAAGAAACTCGAACTGTCCTGAGTAACTCAGGCTCATCCCTGGCTGCAACTTCACTTTCTCACTGATTACTCGGCGTAGATCGGCGACCACCGAGGCAATATCCCGACCACGCACATCGATATACACCCAGCCTGAAGGCCGTGCGTTCTCGCTCTTGAGCATTGGCGGGCCGTCGCTGACCTTGATCTTCGCCACAGTGCCAAGGGTGATCTGGCTCCCCAAAGGGGTGTAGATCGGCAGTTTCTCCAAGGCGCCGAGCGAGTCGCGCCACTCACGGGGATAACGCACATTGATCGGGAAGCGTGCGAGCCCTTCAATCGTCTCCCCGACGTTTTCGCCGCCAATAGCGCCGGCCACGATCGACTGCACATCGGCGATGTTCAGCCCATAGGCAGCGGCAGCTTTACGGTCGATATCTACATCGATATAACGGCCGCCGGTCAATCGTTCGGCCAAGGCTGAACTGACACCGGGCACATCCTTAGCCACGCGCTCGACTGCCTGAGTAACCGCGTCGATTTCTGTCAGGTTGGTGCCGGCAACTTTTACCCCGATCGGGCTCTTGATCCCGGTGGCGAGCATGTCGATACGGTTACGGATTGGCGGAATCCAGATATTGGTCAACCCCGGAACACGGACCACTCGATCCAGTTCCTCCACCAACTTTTCCGGGGTCATCCCTGGGCGCCACTGCTCACGCGGCTTGAACTGGATGGTGGTCTCGAACATCTCCAGCGGTGCCGGATCGGTGGCGGTTTCGGCGCGACCCGCCTTACCGAAGACGTGTTCGACTTCGGGCACCGTCTTGATCAGGCGGTCGGTCTGTTGCAGCAGCTGCGCCGCCTTCTGCGCCGACAACCCCGGCAGGGCCGAAGGCATGTAGAGCAGATCACCCTCGTCCAGCGCAGGGAGGAACTCGCCACCCAAGTGAGAGATCGGCCAAAGCGTACTGAGAAAGACCAGTAGCGCAACCAACAAGGTGATTTTGGGCCGACGCAGCACCGCGTCCAGGGCCGGTTGATAGATCCTGATCAACCAACGGTTCAGTGGGTTCTGTTGCTCATTGGGAATCCGTCCGCGAATCCAGTAGCCCATCAACACCGGTACCAGAGTCACCGACAATCCGGCCGCCGCAGCCATGGCGTAGGTCTTGGTGAAAGCGAGGGGGCCAAACAGGCGGCCCTCCTGCGCCTCCAGGGTGAACACCGGAATGAACGACAGGGTGATGATCAACAGACAGAAGAACAGCGCCGGCCCTACCTCAACCGCAGCTTCGGTAATCACATGCCAGCGATGTTCGCCCTTAAGTTCTTCGTCGGGATGGGCCGCATGCCAAGCCTCGATCTTCTTGTGGGCGTTTTCGATCATCACCACGGCGGCGTCGACCATGGCACCAATGGCAATGGCAATCCCTCCCAGGGACATGATGTTGGCGTTAATCCCTTGGTGACGCATGACGATGAAGGCAATCAGCACCCCAACCGGCAGCGAGATAATGGCCACCAGTGATGAGCGCAGATGCCACAGAAATATCCCGCAGACCAACGCGACGACGATGAACTCCTCGATCAGTTTGTGGCTGAGATTTTCCACGGCACGGTCGATCAGCTTGCTGCGGTCGTAGGTGGTGACGATTTCCACCCCCTTCGGCAGACTGCTTTTCAGTTCGTCGAGTTTAGTCTTGACCGCCGCAATGGTCTCGCGGGCGTTCTTGCCGCTGCGCAGGATCACCACGCCACCAACCGTTTCACCTTCGCCGTCGAGTTCGCTAATACCACGACGCATCTCCGGCCCCAGTTGAATTGTGGCCACATCGCCAAGAGTCACTGGCACGCCACCGGCCCCGAGTTTTAGCGGGATCGCCCGAAAGTCATTCAGCGTCTTCAGGTAACCGGAAGCGCGCACCATAAACTCGGTCTCCGCCATCTCCAGCACCGCGCCACCGGTTTCCTGATTGGCCTTGCCAATCGCCTCGGTCACCTCAGACTGCGTGATGCCCAGGCTGGCCAACTTGAGCGGATCGAGCTGCACCTGGTATTGCTTGACCATGCCACCGACGGTGGCTACTTCCGCCACGTTCGGCAGGGTCTTGAGCTCGAACTTGAGAAACCAGTCCTGAAGTGCGCGCAGTTGTGCCAGATCATGTCCACCGGTGCGATCCACCAGGGCGTATTGATAGATCCAGCCCACCCCGGTGGCATCTGGTCCCAAGGCCGGTTTGGCCGTAGCTGGCAAGCGGCTTTGTACCTGACTCAGATACTCCAGCACTCGTGAGCGAGCCCAATACAAATCGGTACCGTCTTCGAACAGCACGTAAACGAAGCTGTCGCCGAAGAAGGAGTAACCGCGTACGGTTTTCGCCCCCGGTACCGAGAGCATGGTGGTCGCCAGCGGATAGGTCACCTGGTTCTCGACAATTTGCGGCGCTTGCCCCGCGTAGGGGGTACGGATGATCACCTGAACGTCGGAGAGGTCCGGCAGGGCATCGATGGGGGTGCTCTGAACCGACCAGACGCCCCAGACCGTGACGAAGATCGTCGCCAGCAGGACCAGGAAGCGGTTGGCCACAGACCAGCGGATAAGGGCAGCGATCATGGCTGGCCCCCTAGTTTTTCCAGACGCTCAACGCGCAAACCATCATCGGTTTGACTGACTGAGACACGAACCTTATCGCCCGATTTGAGCCCTTGCATGAGCGCAGGGTCCGCCAATGGGAAGGTCATGGTCATGCCTGGCATGCCCAGCGTCTTGAAGGGACCATGGGCGAGCGTTACGTCTTTTCTGTTGATCTGTAGGACTTGCCCCTCCGACTCATGAAGGGCTGCGGCTGCGGCTGCAGGTGCTGGCATTTCCAGCGTGCTTGCGACGATGCCCTTGAGGCTAGCCTCGGAGTCGAGCAGGAACTGACCTGATGAGACCACCTGCTGGCCTTCCTCCAGACCGTTCAACACCACCGTCTTGCCTTCGTTTTCCTGCCCAAGCTGCACCTCTACCGGACGGTAGCGACCCGCGTCTTCGGCGAGCATCACCAGCGTGCGTCGGCCGGTGCGGATGAGCGCCTCGCTCGGCACCCACAACACGCTTTGCTCAGTCGAACGATTCAAGTGTACCTGCGCCGTCATACCCGGTCTGAGTCGCCCCTCAGGGTTGGCCAGTTCGACCCGCACGCGAACGGTGCGGCTGTCCGGATTGGTTTCGGGAAGAATCGTGCTGACCACGCCTTTGAGTACTGCGCCGGGGAAGGCTGGAAGGCGCGCTTCTACCGTTTGACCGACGACGATCGATCCCGTCTCCAACTCTGGAACGGCCACGGCTAGCCAGACGCTACTCAAACCATTGACTCGAGCCAGCGTCTCGCCGGCCGCCACGGTCATACCCGTACGTACATCCAACTCTTGCAGCACACCGCTAATGGGGCTGGTGAGGGTCAGGTTCGGCTGGACCTTAGCGCTGCGCTCGACCTGGGTAATCAGCGCCGCCGGCATCCCGGTGAGGCGCAGCCGTTGGCGTGCCGCCGTCAGCAAGTCAGCATCGCCATGACGTTTAAGTGCGAGGAATTCTTCCTGGGCTGCAGCCCATTCCGGTACCAGGATATCCGCCAATGGCGCATTGGCTTTGAGCACATCGCCGGGAGCATGGGCATAGACCCGCTCCACAAAACCCGCAGTACGCGCCTGAATCACGGCGACATCCCGTTCGTTGAACGCCAGCACGCCGACCACGTCCAGGCTGGAAGCGAGGACTCCACGGGTGACTGTCGCCAGGCGCAGGCCGAGATTCTGGGTCAGGCTTGGATCGATGCTGATGGCTGCGCCGTTCGTTGCAGCGTCAGCGTATTGCGGCACCAGTTGCATGTCCATGAAGGGCGATTTGCCCGGCTTATCGAATTTCTGCTGCGGCTTCATCGGGTCGTACCAATACAGCACCTTGCGTTGGTCTTGTGTCTTGGGACTCTGCTCGGCGAGCGCATCAGGCATTGCGCTCATACGCTGCTGAGCGAACCAGTAGCCACCTGCAACCCCTAGGACGACCGACAAGCCAGTCAACACAGCCGTTTTCCATATTCGAGTGCTCATAGGCTCGTTTCCCCGTAATTGAAATACAAGCGCGCATTGGTCAGGGCTCGCTGTTCTTCGATGTCGACTTGTTTGAGTCGGACCTCGATGAGTTCACGTCGAGCTGCGACGACAGCCGTCAGGTCGCCTTTCCCTGCGCGGTAACTGGCCATGGTCAGTCCGACCTTTTCTTTGGCCAGGGGTACCAGGCTTTCCTGACTGCGGCGCACGGCGCGATTCAGGCGTTCGTACTCGGCCAAGTCCTCCTCCAGTTGCTGGGTTTTCTCACGCACCATGACTTCACGCTCAGCCTCCAATTGGTTCAGTTCAGCGTGTTTGGCAGCGATCTTGGGATTTTGACGGGAGTCGGGAAACAGTGGCAGATCGAAACTGAACTGCACGCTGACCATGTCACCGAACTGGCGACCGCGGTGTTGGTAATCGAGTTCCCAACTCCAGTCGGATTGCTTTTGCGCCTCGGCTTCACGCACCTTGGCTTGCGCCTCGCGAGTCATCGGCACAAAGGCCGCCAGCGCAGGGTGATTTTGCAGTTTGCGGGTGTAACCAGAGGTCTCGACGGACCATTGCGGCAAGCCACCAGTTGGTTCGTCGTTGGCCGCCGGCCCAATCCAGCGCTTGAGCGCAGCCCGAGCTTGTGCACGCAGGCGGACTAGGTCGTCCTGTTGATCCGCTAATTGAGCCGCCTCCTGCTTGGGTGTCACTGCATCGGCAGGTTGGGCACGACCACCGGCGATCTGTGCGCGGACGGTATCGGTCAAAAGGCGGTTTTCTTTGTAAAAGTCCTGGAACAATGCCTCTTTACGTTCGATGGAATAACTGCTGATCCAGGCCAATGCGGTGGCCTGACGGACATTCAGGCGCTCCACACGACCTTCAGCCGCAGCTCGATCGACGGCAGCCTCGGCGACCTCGATACGTGCTTTGCGTTTGTCACGATTGGGTACTTCTTGCCTAACCCCAACCGATTGCTGGGTCATGAAGTCCTGGTCAATAGTCCAACGATTCGGACCGCCAATGGGGTAGTTCTGTACGCCCAGCAGCAATTTCGGATCGGGTAGTTCGCCAGCTGGAACGGCAGCGCTACTGGCGGCCTGCAGTTTCGCGGCTTGGGCGGTCAGCGATGGAACATTGCTTTCGGCCAGTCGCAAGGCTTCATCGAGTGTCAGGGGGGCGGCGAGGCTCGGCAGTGCGAGTACGCTTGCCACTAGGGCAGCCACGACGGGCCATCCTGTGCAATAGCGTTTGGGATTCATGTTCACGATTCCTGTGATGTTCCACTGCGCGCCTCATTAGACATGCGCGCAGATATGCCATTCCACTAGCGTGGGATGGAACTCAGTGTGGTACAGGAATCAGGTACGAGGAGGTCGCCAAACTCCGAACGGGGCGCTGGCGGGCAAGAAGTCGTTGAATGGTTGAGCGTCAATACGGGTTGGCAACGTGGACGGAGATCTTATGATCAGTACTTGCAGCATGCAGCCGGTCTTGCATTCCTGGCCGGGTTTGCAGGGGTTTCCATGATCAGAGTGGTTACTCTCGTCTTGGCAACAATTGTGGGCTTTGTCGCCGATGCTTGGCGCACCTGCTGCCTTCATCGGGCAAAGCTCTGTGGCCGCAGCAAGCCCCGCAATCCCGTTGAAGGGAAGGGCAATGCAAAGCAGAAGGCAGATACCGAGCCGAGCAAGTGTTTTCATATCAATGCCAAGGTTATTGGGAGGCGAACATAGGCATAGCACCACGTCGTCAAGTCATCCACAGTAGCAGCACTGGGACCTTACGCTACGAATAGCAATATTTCGAGGTCCAAATGAGGCATCCACTTTCAGCAGCAAAACCATGAGCCATTTTGACTTGACCTAGCAAGAAAGTGATCAAGTGCTCCGGTAGTGCCTCACCTGGGTTGAGCGCTGATTGTTCACATAGATGACTTTCAGTGCGTGTTGTTACATCTCAACAAATTCAGCAAGTGATTTGCACGCCTACGACAGCGGAGCTCCGCTGGGCGCTCCGCGTCAAAAGCATTGCTATGGTGCACGCTTGCGTCCTTACATCGGTGGAGAAATTGACTAGTGAAAGCCGCAGCAGAGAGGGTGTCCTAGATTTTGTGTAAACGGGATTTTTATTAAACCGTTAACAGACGATCTTCGAACTGGATACTGAAGCGATTCAAGGCCGCTTTCCAGTCCCGGATCGGCATCGTCCACTTCTTGCTGATGTTGTTTAGGGCCAGATAAAACAGTTTCATCACCGCTTCATCGGTCGGAAATGAGGCGCGGGTTTTGATTACTTTGCGCAGGCTCATGTTGATCGATTCGATGGCATTGGTGGTGTAAATCACCTTGCGAATTTCGGCTGGATAATCAAAAAACGGGATCACTCGAGCCCAGTTTCGCCGCCAAGACAGGCTGATCGACTGGTACTCGGCGTCCCATTTAGCTTCAAATTCGCAGAGTCGTTGTTCTGCCAATTCAGCGGTGGTCGAGGTGTAAATCAGCTTGAGGTCAGCCGCCACTTCCCGCTGCTTTTTCCACGACACGAAGTTCAAGCTGTTGCGCACCATGTGCACGATGCACAGTTGAACGACGGCTTTCGGGTAAACCATTTCAATCGCCTCAGGGAAGCCTTTGAGGCCGTCCACACAGGCGATGAAGATGTCCTGCACGCCCCGATTCTTGAGTTCGGTCACCACTTGCAGCCAGAATTTGGCGCCTTCGGTTTGAGCGATCCACAAGCCCAGTACTTCCTTATGACCCGCCATATTGACGCCGATAGCCAGGTAAACCGCCTTGTTGCGCACAGCGCCGGCATCGCGCACTTTGACGTGAATGCAGTCCAGGTAGAGGATCGGGTACAGCGCGTCCAGCGGCCGGGCCTGCCAGAGCTTGACCTCGTCACTCACCGCGTCGGTAATCGCTGAAATCAGGCTGGGAGAGACCTCGGTGCCGTACATTTCCTGCAAGTGCGCCTGAATTTCTCTGACACTCAAACCGCGAGCGTAGAGCGAGATGACTTTGTCATCGAAGCCCGTCCAGCGGGTTTGATGCTTGGCCACCAACTGCGGTTCGAAGGACGCCTGCCGATCTCGCGGGATCTCGAGCGGCAGTTCGCCGAAGTCGCCCTTGAGGGTTTTACCGCTGTGACCGTTGCGCGCATTGGCGGCGGTGTTGATGATCGTCGCGCTTTTGTCGTGCCCCAGGTGTTCAGTCATCTCGGCTTCAAGGGCCCGCTCGACCAGCATCTTGGTGAGCTGTTTGAGCAGGCCGTTTTCGCCGATGAGATCTTCGGGCTTTTTGTAATTGGCCAGCAAGCTGTCGGCCAGTTTTACCAGCTCAGGATCAGGCTTGACTCGTTTGGCGCGCTTGGGTTTTGGCTCGGTCATTGGATTTCCTTGGGGGAGGCAGTCTCCTGCCAAATGACCGTTTACACAAAACTAATTACACCCTCGCAGCAGAGGGTATAGCGCGGAACCTAAGCGCTCATACACCTTGGAAAAATTGACTTTATCCTTCCTGACTTGGTGTTTGGGGCTCACTTCCTATAGCGAACCGAATAGTCCATAATCCACCCATGAATCGTGGACGCCCAAGAATTTTTAACCCTGAATATGTGCTAGAAAGCGCAATGCAGCTTTTTTGGCGCAAAGGTTATGAAGCGACCAGCCTGCAAGATCTACTGCAAGCTACTGGGCTGTCGAAAAGTAGTCTCTACGATAGTTTTGGTAACAAGCAGAGTTTGTTTGAAGCTGCATTTACCCGTTACTTCGATATGCGAGCTGTCTTGATGCGTGAGGAGCTGGGCAGGGCTGCCAGCCGGTAACTGTCAAGGTATCTGTCGCCCTGTTTGATTTTTATGCAGCTATTTTCTCTACCTCCCTAACTACTCGGCGCTCTGGGTTTAGCGATACTAATGTCACAGGATGCCAGTTGCGGGTGTCAC
>Ga0208788_1000220_pt1 | contig 28904 bp, 26 predicted proteins | sample Wag4_2014_7_11_3_FD_187363 | JGI IMG/M metagenome (GOLD analysis project Ga0208788, IMG submission 187363) | Fresh water mixed with fracking chemicals microbial communities from Ohio, USA - Utica-2 Time Series FC 2014_7_11 (SPAdes) (version 2) ...
GGTAACAGCTTGGCCACAGCGGCCTGACGTCGCTCATCGGAATAGCGAGGCATACAGATCTCCAAACGCCCCTGAATGTTTAAGAGAGTGTAACAAGGGACGCGACATCAATCCTGACAGAGGGGGCAGCCCCTTGGCTTTCATTCGCAACTGTTTGAACTCGGTTCTTGAGGACGTAGCCCCTGGACACGGGCCGCGTGGATGCATGCTCGTGAACGTCGCAAACGAGTTTTCGACCAATGACCCATCTGTAGAAAAGCTAATATTTCTTGCGACTCGCCGTTTTCGCGAAGTCTTCATTGAAGCTTTCGAACAAGCCAAAATAAGTGGCGAGGTATCCCAGTCTAAAGACCCCGCGTCACTTGCCCTTTTTATGCATTGTGCGATGAGTGGTTTGCGTACTCAGGTCAAATCCGGGATTGCTCGGAAAGAAATTCTTACAGTTATTGAAATAATCATGGCGAATTTCTGATATTTTTTTGCCTATAATTGGACTGATCGGTTCGTATATGACCGCATCAGCGTCACTACTGAGGATCTCCAGATGACTCCAACAATCGCTTTCGATGTCTACGGTACGTTGATCAACACAAAATCCGTAGAGAGAGCCTTGGGATTGCTGGTTGGCCAAAAATCTGTGGTTATCTCGGAGCTTTGGAGACAGAAGCAGTTGGAATACAGCTTTCGACGAGGACTGATGCGCGATTATCAGGACTTCTCTGTTTGTACGCATGACGCCCTTCTGTTCGCTTGTGAGAGCCATGGTGTGACGCTTAGCACCTCAGAGCAGGAGCAGGCGATGCATGCCTATACAGAGCTGGAGGCTTTCGATGACGTGAAAGGGGGGCTGGCTGACTTGCAAAGCTCAAAGCTCCGACTGTTTGCTTTCTCCAACGGCAGTCGAACTGCCATCGACGCCCTCTTGCGGTATGCAACGCTACGAGAGAGCTTTATTGATGTATTGAGCGTTGAGGACGTGCGGTCCTTCAAGCCGGACCCAATTGTATATGAACACCTCGTCAAACAATGTGAGGTGCCCGCAGGAGAGGTTTGGCTGGTCTCCAGCAATCCTTTCGACGTCATTGGGGCCGCTAACTACGGTTTGCGTACCGCTTGGCTACGTCGCGATCCAACGGTGAATTTTGATCCTTGGGGTGTGGCGCCTGATCTTGTTCTAGGAGGGTTTGACGATATCGCTAGCAAAATACAAGCGGCTAGTTTGTAACGCAGGCCTGTCTTGAGTCTCAAACTCAGAAGCTCCCAAGAGTAACCCTTGCTATGCACGCGACCTTACCTCTCCTGAACGCTCTAGATTTCCCGTCAATACGCCGAGGTCAGCTAGAAGCCCTGCAGGTCAATCTTACCTATTTGTGTAACCAACGCTGCCTGCATTGTCATGTCAACGCCGGGCCAACACGCACTGAAGCCATGACCGATGAAAGTCTCGTGTTGCTGCATCAGGTTATTGATGCACATTCGGTTCATACGCTCGACCTAACGGGTGGAGCGCCTGAAATGCATCCGCGCTTCAGGGAGATTGTCATCCATGCGCGGCGCGAAGGTTTACGTGTAATTGATCGCTGCAATCTGACGATTTTGAGTGAGCCGGGTTACGAGGATCTAGCCGACTTCCTAGCGCAACAGCGGGTTGAAGTCAGTGCATCCTTGCCATGCTACTCACGGGGAAACGTCGACAAACAACGCGGTGACGGCGTTTTCGATGCCAGCATTAAGGGGCTTAAAAAACTCAATGCCTTGGGGTACGGCATCGACGGCAGTGATCTCATCTTGAACTTGGTTTACAACCCGCAAGGCCCAAATCTTCCCTCACCTCAGATGCAGCTTGAAACTGACTACAAAGTCCATCTGGCCGAGGACTTTGGCATTCACTTCAACCACCTACTCACCATTACCAATCAACCAATTGCCCGCTTTGGCAGCACCCTGGTGAGTAAAGGCCAATTCAACAGCTACATGCAATTGTTGCGTGACAGCTACCGCCCAGAGAATCTCGAAGCCGTAATGTGTCGCAGCCTGGTCAGTGTCGACTGGCAGGGTTATCTATATGACTGCGACTTCAATCAGATGCTCGAACTACCACTGTCAGACCTGATCGGTCGTGATCGACCTCATTTGCGTGATTTGCTCAACGGCCAAAGTTTAGAAGGTAATCGCATTGTTACTCGAGATCATTGCTACGCCTGTACCGCAGGTCAAGGTTCAAGTTGTACTGGCGCACTCAAGGACTAGGGATGATTTTAATGGAGACGAATGGCTTACTGGGTGTGTTCTTTTGGGGTTTTTTGGTGGTCTATGGCGTGATTATGATCGCCCTGTCACCACGCGCAGTAACCGTAGGAGGCTTTTTTCATGGAGAAGATGCAAAAGGTCGCCGCGCAGCTCCCTGGCTGCTGACCTCCAGCATTTTCATTAGCTGGATTTTTGCAAAATCCGTGACCAATGCTGCCAATCTGGGTGCCAGTTATGGTCTGGTGGGTGGTCTGGCATATGCGACTTATTGGCTATCAATTCCTCTGGCCGGATTCGTCATCTTTCGATTACGCCGACGTTTTGGCGCTACCAGCCTTGTGAGCTTTTTGACAAGTCACTATGGGCGGGCGGCGGCTCTCGCGTTTACAGCCGCAATTTTGATACGACTGTTCAATGAGGTGTGGAGCAATACGGCGGTAGTAGGAGGGTACTATGGAGAGTCCGGCAGTCTGTCGTTCATTGCTGCCGCCCTATTGTTCACCGCTGTGACCCTGGCCTACAGCCTGCGTGGCGGTCTACGCAGCTCAATCGTGACCGATGCAGCGCAAGCAGCAATTTTTTTAATAGCACTGATCTGGGTACTCGGGTTGGTGTTGCCACAACACAGTGCAATCGAACTGGCCAGTACCAGTCATTGGGCACTCGATTCGGGTGTGGATCTGCTGCTTGTCGCCGGATTACAGGTGTTCAGTTATCCGTTCCACGACCCAGTACTAACAGATCGCGGTTTTATTAGTGAAGAGAAAACCATGCGCCGCTCCTTTGTAATCGCCGGCGTGTTGGGTTTTTTCTCTATCCTCGCCTTCAGCTTGATTGGTGTTCACGCCAGCCTGGTTCATATCGCTGTATCGGACAACGTGCCGGCAGCACTGGCAAAATCTATGGGTGTAGTGGCCCTGCTGGTGATGACAGTGGTGATGGTCTCTGCGGCGGGATCTACCTTGGATTCGACCTTCTCGAGTTTGGCCAAGTTGGCTGGGCGTGAATTGCCAGCACTAGCCGGACATGACCTAGGGCGGAAGGCTATCGGAGCTGGAATGGCTGCGATGGTGGTTTTTGCCGTACTAGGCAACATACCGATGATGGCCGGTACCGATATTCTTAAGGCAACCACCATCAGTGGAACGATGGTGATAGGGCTTGCTCCGGTTTTCATCCTTCATGGTTTGATACGCCCAACTTGGTTGAGTTTTCACTTGAGTTTCTGGATTGGCATGGCATTGGGTGTATCACTCGTCCTTGGCTGGGTACCGGAAAGTTGGGCAATTGGTGAAGGTAAATATGCCTTGCTTCTTGGCGCCAATCTTTACGGTCTAATGCTGTGCACCCTAGGCTACCTGTTGCCTGGGTTAATTCTTCAACCTGAGAAATGTTAGGAGATTGCTATGTTGTTGCTGATGCCTCGTCAACCAGTTCCGTCTTTGAGTGTATCCCTTGTGCCGGAAGGGCAATGGACCCTCAATGCTGAGCCCCCTACGAATTTTACGTTATTGGTGTTCTACAGAGGGCTGCATTGCCCGCTTTGCCGTAAGTCTCTGCAAGAGCTCAACGGGCTTGTGGGCAGTTTTACCGAAAAGGGTGTTCAAGTCATTGCTCTATCTAGTGACAGCCGTGAGCGCGCCGAGAAAACGCAAGAGACTTGGACGATCAATAACGTACGCCTGGGCTACGGTTTGAGCATTGAGGAGGCTAGGCGCTGGGGTCTATACATTTCAAAAGCTACAGCAGGTTCAGATGAGCCCGCGCTGTTCTCGGAGCCCGGGGTATATCTGATCCGCCCCAATGGCACCTTGTACATGGCCTCAATCAATACCATGCCTTTCGCTCGCCCTCATTTCGATGAAATTCTTGGAGCAGTCGATTACATCATTGCCAAAGATTATCCGGCGCGTGGCGAGGCCTGAAAATGACTTTGCGTCCTGGTCGCGATTGTCCGTTGGATTACCGGCTACCTTCGGCGGCATTCAGTGGTGAGACACAGCTGAGTTGCCAGAGCCTCTACGTAGTAGGAGGACTTTACGGCAATCTCCAGGCGTTGGATGCGCTTGAACAGTTGTTACTGCAGGAACCGGGTGCGCAAGCTGTATTCAACGGTGACGCGCATTGGTTTGATCGCGATCAGCAACTTTTCCTCGAGATAGAAGAACGGCTCATTCAGCACTTATCCCTGCGTGGGAATGTTGAAACCGAGCTCGGACGTATTGGGGATAATGGCGCTGGCTGTGGCTGCGCTTATCCTGACAGCGTTGCGGAACACACTGTTGACTGGTCCAACGATATACATCGTACTTTGCGTACAACGCTCATGGGCTTGCCTGGGCTCCGTGAGCATATGGCAAACCGGCCAGCCTACGCGTTGGTGAACGTAAATGGTCATCGTATAGCCATTACTCATGGGGATGAACAATCTCTGGCTGGTTGGCAGTGTTCGCGTGAGGCCTTACAAAACGCCTCTCGCCGTCGACAACTGGCTACCTGGATGACCGAACGACGGGTCTCGGTACTTGCGACTAGCCACACATGCACACCGGCTGCACTGAAGATGGCAGAGGGCGTTGTAATAAACAACGGTGCAGCCGGTATGCCCAATTTTGCCGGTACGCATTATGGCTTGGTCAGTCGAATCGCGAACTCTCAACATCCGTTGGCAATATATAGAACGCAGATAAATGACCTATTTGTGGAAGCAATACCATTGGTCTATGACCAGACAAGCTTTCTCCTCGACTTCAGCCGACAGTGGCCACCAGAAAGCCCCGCATCTTATTCATATTGGAACCGTCTGATCGAAGGGCCCAGCGGCACACCTCATTCGGCGCTGCTGCACGGATTTCATCTATGCCAATCCAACCCTCTACAGGATGCCTGTCTCCCATGAATGTTCGTAAGCTACTAGTACTGGCAGTGATCTTTGTCTTGATAGCCAGTTTTTTCGCCTTCGATCTTGGTGACTATCTCAACCTCTCGACCCTTAAGGCCCAACAAACTGCGTTGAACGCCCAGGTTGAAGCCAATCCTTTTTTAATTGGGGGGATATTCTTTCTACTGTATGTCGTCGTCACCGCACTCTCACTACCCGGCGCGGCTTTGATGACCTTGCTTGCAGGGGCATTGTTCGGTTTGCTTGGCGGCACCTTACTGGTGTCGTTCGCTTCGACTCTGGGGGCAACCTTGGCCATGCTTATCAGCCGGTTCCTGTTACGCGATTGGGTGCAAGCAAAATTTAGTCGCCGCTTGGTGGGTATCGACAAGGGCATTGAGCGCGAAGGGGCTTCCTATCTATTCGCTTTACGCTTGGTACCAGTGTTTCCGTTTTTTTTGATCAACCTGGCCATGGGCCTGACTAAATTATCGGCTCCTGCCTTTTGGTGGATCAGTCAGCTAGGCATGTTACCGGGCACATTAGTCTTCGTGAATGCGGGACGAGAATTGGGACAACTGGAGTCTCTAGCCGGGATTCTGTCACCAGGATTGCTTGGTGCTTTTGTGCTGCTAGGTCTAATGCCGATTCTATCGCGAAGGCTGCTTGGCTTTTTCAAGGCTCGCAAGGTCTATTCAGGGTGGGTCAAGCCCAAGTTTTTTGATCGAAATCTAGTGGTGATCGGTGCCGGTTCGGGCGGTTTGGTGTCGGCTTATATAGCCGCAGCGGTAAAGGCCAAGGTAACCCTAATCGAGAAAAACAAGATGGGCGGGGACTGCTTAAACACAGGCTGTGTTCCCTCAAAAGCACTGATTCGCTCGGCCAAGTTAGCCAATGAGCTAAAGAAAGCGGAGCAATTGGGCTTCAAAAACGTTAGTGGCGAGGTGGATTTCGCCGCAGTTATGCAGCGTGTTCAGCGAGTGGTATCAGAGGTGGAGCCCCATGACTCCATCGAGCGCTATACCGGGCTCGGTGTTGAGGTTGTGGAGGGTAAAGCGAGGATCACCTCACCATGGACAGTCGAAGTCAATGGCCAAACCTTGAACACGAGGTCCATTGTCATCGCTACAGGCGCGCGGCCTCTTGTGCCAAGAATTCCAGGTATCGAATTGGTGGAACCGCTCACCTCTGACAATATCTGGGATCTGCGCGAGCGTCCTAAGCGGCTGCTAGTTCTCGGTGGTGGGCCGATTGGCTGTGAGCTGGCGCAGGCATTCCAGCGCCTAGGCTGTGCTGTTACTCAGGTTGAAATGGTCGAACGCCTCCTTATTCGTGAAGATTTCGAGGCCAGCGAAGCGGTGATGGCTAGCCTGCGTGGTGACGGCGTTGATTTACGTCTCCAACACAAAGCGGTGAGATTTGAGTTGGCCAATGGTCAGCGACAACTCATATGTATCAACTTGGTTGATGGCGAAGAGGTGCAGTTACCTTTCGACGAGGTACTGCTGGCCTTGGGACGGGTCGCTAACGTAAAAGACTTTGGCGCTGAGGAGCTGCAGCTCGAGGTACGCGCCAACGGTACATTGGACACCGACGAATATTTGGCTACGCGCTTCCCGAACATCTTTGCCGTGGGAGATGTTACTGGCCCCTATCAGTTTACCCATACCTCGGCGCATCAGGCGTGGTATGCCGCCGTAAATGGCCTATTCGGTGGTTTTAAACGGTTTAAGGTGGATTACCGAGTGATTCCGTGGGCCACGTTTACTGATCCTGAGGTGGCGCGTGTAGGTCTCAACGAATTGGATGCTAAAGCTCAAGGCATTGCCTATGAGGTTACTCGCTATGGACTTGACGATCTCGATCGCGCCATCGCTGATGAGGCCGCACATGGTTACGTCAAGGTGCTAACAGAGCCAGGCAAAGATCGTATCCTCGGCGTAACCATAGTTGGAGAACATGCCGGTGACCTAATCACCGAATATGTTGCGGCGATGAAGCATGGTTACGGGCTTAACAAAATCCTCGGCACCATCCATATCTATCCCACACTTGCTGAAGCTAACAAGTATGCGGCGGGTGAATGGAAGAGGGCGCACGCACCCCAACGTGTATTGCGCTGGTTGGGCAAGTTTCATCAATGGCGTCTAGGTCGAAGTCAACGTCCGGCTGAAACACTGGCCGCGAGCGACAAAACCTCGTGAGCAATAAATTCGATTTGTTGCTTGCGGGGGCCGGTCATGCGCACCTCGGTGTTCTGCGCTTGTGGGCAGGCGATAAAACTCCCAGTGGACGGATAGGTTTGATTTCTCCCGATCAGCACGCTTGGTATTCCGGCATGCTTCCGGGGTTGTTAACCGGTCGCTACAAAACGGATCAGTGCCGTATTGACTTGCAACCTCTTTGTCAGGCCGCAGGTATTGAGTTTATAAGTTCTGCCGTTACATCACTCCAACCAGAAGCTAATTTACTTCACCTAGATACCGGTGAAACGCTACAAAGTGAATGGCTTTCACTCAACTTAGGCTCTTTACCTAGACCTCCGGAATCGGAGGATGCAGGCATGGAGTTGCTACCAGTTAAGCCATTTTCTAGCTTTATCTCACGCTGGGAGCAATGGCAAAAGAAACCTCAGAGACTTGCGATATTAGGCGGTGGTGCAGCAGGGGTAGAGCTGGCTCTAGCACTAGCTCGAACAGTGCCATCGCTAGCGCTTTTTAGCGCCGCGAATATTTTGGCGGGACATGCACCTGCTTTGCGTGGTGCTGCAATTAGGCATCTACATCAACTGGGTGTTGAGCTCCACGAGCGCTGCCCGGTCGACCGAATTCTAGGAGGGGCACTCATCTCCAAAGGCGAAATCGTTTGGAGAGGTGTAAGACTGATCCTTACCACTGGCGCTAGCCCGTTAGGGTGGCTTTGCGAGTCCGGTCTTAGCTGTAATGAACAGGGATTCATCCAGGTGTCGCCCACACTGCAGAGTGTTTCTCACCCGCAAATTTTTGCAGCAGGTGATTGCGCCAACCTTGTTGGCACTCCACGAAATGGTGTCTATGCGGTCCGACAAGGTCCTGTTTTGGCTGCCAACCTGGCGTCTGCGCTTAAAGGGGAGCTATTTACCAACTACGTTCCGCAACGAATTGCTCTAGCCTTGCTATCCGACGGTGAGGGAGGAGCGATGATGAGTTGGGCGGGATTTACTGCAGAAGGATCTTTTATAGGAAAGTGGAAAGACTATTTGGATCGAAGGTTCATGACTCGTCATAGAGCCAGCTAACAATGACGCATGTATTCAGACGCCTATTATTACGACCTATACCAAATTCCGGTATAGGTGAGAAACGGAAAAAATAACGTTATGAAAAATTGGACCCTGCTGTTTTTAAGAATCTCACTTGGTTGGTTACTCGTTATCTGGGGGGCAGATAAGGTTTTCAACCTGGAACATAGCAAGGCAGTCGCGAACAAGTTTTATTTTGGGGTCCTGACCTTAGATTCAGCCCTTCAGGTGGCTGGGGCGCTACAAATACTGGTCGGGCTTTTGGTGGTTTTGGGTTTGGCACGGCGCTGGACCTACTCCGTACAACTCTTGTTAAATGCGGCTTCGCTCTTTGCCGTTATGAAGTCTGTTGTTGATCCGTGGGGTTGGATGTATGAGGGCAGCAATGTACTTTTCTATCCTTCTTTGATTATATTTGCTGGCAGCCTCGTGCTTATAGCATTTCGGGATCAGGATCGATTGGCACTGGATACCTTTCGACATGGAGATTCATCGAGACGTTGAAGTTGCTCTCTACAGAGAGGTTGTCGTCATCTAAACAATATTTTAGGGGTTGTGTTGAGAGAAGTTCTAAATAAGTTGGCGCTGATACAGGTCAAACTGTAAAGATTATTTGCTCTTTCAATTTTAAGATTTTCACTCTGGACTGGGTGAAAAATAGGGGTCGCTCCTCGTTCCCCGACTTTAGGCCGGGCGGTTGCAGGGTATCCGATCCATGAACCACACCTACCGCCAGACTGCCGCCTCGTTTACCGTGGCATCTCTGGCGAGCAGTTCCACGGCAACAACGCTTCGTAATCCGCTACCGACTGCACATGCGGCAGTCGTTCCAGTACGTGGCGCAGCCACGTATAGGGCTCTTGGCCGTTGACCTTAGCGGTCTCGACCAAGCTGTAGATCTGCGCACTGGCAGTCGCGCCTTTGGGCGTGTCGCTGAACAGCCATGCCTTGCGCCCGATCACAAACGGCTTTATCGCTCTTTCGGCGGCGTTGTTGTCGATCGGTAAAAAACCAGCCTCCACGTAGCGCTCCAGCCGGCTCCAGTTGTTGGCCAGATAATTCACTGCCTTGCCCAGCACGCTTTGTGGCATTACCTGCGACTGCGTTTTCTCCAGCCAGTTTTTTAGTTGGCTCAGGATCGGCAGGCTCTTTTCCTGACGGCCAGTAAAACGCTGTTCATCGCTGACATCCTTGAGTTCACGCTCGATGCCATACAGCTTGTTGATCATCGTCAGCGCGAGATCGGCACGTCCCGTCTTGCCCTTGGGCTGCACTTTTTGCGCGTCCACGAACTTGCGTCGCGCATGGGCCATGCACGCCAGACGCTCCACGCCCGGTTGCAACGCCAACGCGTTATAACCTGCGTAATCGTCAGTCATCACGTAGCCTCGATAACTTTCCAGCAGGCGCAACGGTACTTCCTGCGCACGGCTGGAGGTGTAGTCGAACAGCACGACTTTTCGATCTGGCGGCCCACTGGCTTGCACCCACATCCAGGATTGGCTGGTCGGGTCTCGACCTGGCTCCTTGAGTACCTGGACGCGAGTTTCATCGCAGTGGATGACCGGGCTTTCCAGCAACCGATCACGCATCAGATTCAGCAACGGTTGCAAGTGCTCGCCGCATTGGATGATCCAGCGCGCCAGGGTTTGACGCGGGATATCGATACCGTGTCGGCTCAGCACCGTTTCAAAACGATGCAGCGGTAATCCGTCGACATACTTGGTGGTCAGCAGCATCGCCAAGACGCTAGGACTGGCCATGCTCTTTTCGATCAACTGAGCGGGTTTGTCAGCAGTGACCGGAGCGGTTTCACAACCACGGCAACCGTAGACTTTACGGATGTGTTTGATCACCCGAATCTGCATCGGCACGATATCCAACTGCTCACTGGTTTCTTCGCTGATCACATGCTTGCGGCAACCGCAGGCACAGGTCAGTTCGTGCTCAGGCAATTCGTGGATGACTTCGATACGCGGCAGATCAGCAGACAGTGGCTTGCGTTTGCCACGGCGTGGAGCTGGAGCAACGACGTCTTCATCGGCATCCTGCGACGGGCATCGGTTCACTTTCGGGCTCGTTGAACAGCGCCAATTGCGGTGTGTTGGGCTCGACCGATTGTTCGGACTTACGGCCAAATATACGGTCACGCAGCAACTTGATCTGCTCTTTCAGATCAACGATATGGGTCTGGTAAGCCTCTTTGACTTCCTGATCACGTGCACGCGCTTCGTACGTCTCAAGCAGCATCTGCTTGAGAAGCACGGGGTCATCAGGGAGGTTGTCAGGCATGGAAATCATGCCGCGGATTATAACCTTTAGGCGACAAATCTTGGAGTCAAAACCTGATGGGGGCGGTTACGCCACAGATCAAAACCGTCGAGTAACCAGTTCAATTCCTGGACGCTTAACACGATGGCCTCGTCGGTGGCATCGGGCGATGTTTTGAAACGTTCCGACTCCAGGCGCTTGAGCCAAAGGCAAAAGCCATTGCGCTCCCAATAAAGTATTTTCACTCGGTTACGGTGGCGATTCAGAAAGACAAAAAGCACGGGGTCGAACACGGCAACTTTAATATCCAGTTCGACCAAGGCGGCCAGGCCATCAATGGATTTTCGGAAGTCCACAGACTTGGGGTAGAGGTAGACTTTCTCGACTTTGGCGTCGGGTCGCATCATGACGTGCTGGCTCCTGAGAGAATTCGGGAGCACAGCATCGGAGATCAGATGACGGCTTTGAATGTGGGGTTCATGGATCCCTTACGTTGCAGGAGCTGAGTGCAACACAGCTATTGAATTGAAGTGGGCGCATCGTGCCGCATAATCACGGCCATTTCACATCACTTTCCAAGTGCTGAGCTTACCTGTTGCAATGGGATGAAGGTATAGATACCTGTGCCGGAATTCGAAATTTCGGCGCCGTGAAGTTTCATTGCGTCTGCAATAGAGTCGCGTGAAAGTTGAAAGCACCAGTTGGATTCAGAGGGAGGAATAATCGATTGTCTCTGAACCTGCTCTATCGCTGCGGCGAAAGATGGCATATCTGGTAAGTAGGTAGCGAAACCATCGCCTTTCAACGCAGTCGTGCAGATACCCAATAGAGTACAAATCGCTTCCTTGGTAATGATTTCGTCCCGGTCCGCCTGTCGGGATTGCTCGATCAGAGTCGCCAACTCAGAATCGACCAGCTTTCCACCAACAATCAAATCTGGCCCTGCCTCCCATGAATGCGGAGGGCAGTCTTTTGTAGCTGGTCGCAATGGTATGTGAGGATTGATTTCCATTGGATAAATTCGGCATACCAACGGGCGACGCTCATAAATGTTACACATATTATCTGAGTTCAAATTTCGACATGGGCCGGCATTGTATGCAGCGAATGTAATCGCAATATAAGCTCTGGCTTCACCACTTGAGACCAGAAGGGAGCGACTGCGTGCGTGGTTCAACTGATGTTCTGGTATGCCATAACCATTTTCAAGAAACGCTTCTACCAATATGATTATTGCCCCTCCATCTGTCGCCCATCGTTTAGATTCGTTAAGCGTCAATGGAACATGGTGATCATTACAGCATTTACCACATCCAACACATGAATATTGTATGTCCATCAGCAGGTTGTCCACTCGGTCGTTATTGTTTGATATTGTCGTGATTGGATTGGGAACAGTATTTTGGCACATCCAAATTTGCTCGAAAAATAGTGTTCCTTGGCGATAATGAACCGCTTGTCATATCGCAGCATTTCGCCGGCTTTCAAAATGCTACGAAGCTGAACTCCACCAATAAGATAGATTATAGCTGCAGTGACTCAAGAGTTACATCAGGAGATTGAAAAGAATGCTCAATTCTTACTAAAAAGCGATTGATTAATGGCGTGAGGTAAAATTTTTCGGTCGCTAGTTTAAGTATGGTATCGCGGTGAAGGAGTGCGTCGGGTAGCGTTGATATATGATGCATATCATCGATTGGCTAACACTGTTAAATGCACGCCGTGCACGAAACTACTGATGATAACAATGTGCTTGGACAACCCACATTAACAGAAATATTTAAACGGTAATCAATTAATGGCTGGACTCTATAAATAAAATGAGTCTGTCGCCAGTTATATTGAAAATTGCAGAGGAAGTGGCGTCTATAACTGAACTATATAAATTTAGAGGTAATATCGTTTGATGTGACGAGGTATAAGTGTGCACGCTAATCATCATAGTTTCGGAAAAAAAATGTCGGATAACTGAAACGCTTAATGTCTCTGCAAGGTTAAATTCCTTTGTTGCGCCTCACTTACTTATTGCTTGATCCATTCATTCGGTGTGCAACCTACTTTACGGAAAAAAGCTCGAGTCAAAGCGCTAGCGCTACCATAACCGACATCGTAAGCAACCTGTTTAAGAGGAAATCCACTCATCAAAAGTCTCTGCGCAATCATGACGCGCCATGAGGCAAGATAATCAGCAGGAGTGTCACCTGTAACCAAGCGAAAATGATAGGAAAAACGAGCGCGGGACATCCCCGCAAGCGATGCCATAGAACTTATATCCCATTCGTGAGCAGGATTATTATGCACGGCAATGAGCGTTTTGGCTAATCGGATATCTGACAATCCCGCCAATGTACCAGCATGCGTTAATCCCTGTTCGACACAATAGCGAAGTAATAAAATCATCAATACTTCACAAAGGTGATCCATTACAGCTTGTCTTCCGCTACGCATAGAGAGAGACTCTTCGAACATCATGTTGATTACGCTATCAGCTCCAGAAAGGACACTAACTTCGATCATTAGTATGTTGGGAAGTGAGTCTATTATGGGGTTCGCTCGGCCACCATCAAATTGAACTGTCCCACAAATAATATCAGCTCCAGCGGACTCATCTGCTTGTAAGCGATGGGGCTCAGGACGCGGCAAGAACAATAAAGTTGGATTAATCACGTCAATCACGTCTTCTTGGGCGCCAATCAGCTTGACTGGCCCGCGCTTCACCAGATGAACATGACCTCGCGAAGGTATCGCCTGAAAGGATTGCTCCCCACAAATCGTACCGGAGTAAAAAACTCCAGCATGCAAGGAGAACTGGTCCAGCAAATGCGTCAGTCTGTCCATGAGAGCTTAATCGATACGAATGGTGCTTATTATGATACGTTTGGTCGCCATACGTATCAAGCAGCGATGTAATCTATCGATAGTCGTCTGACGCTGATTTTTCATCACTAACCAGCCAAAGCGACATAAATCTAATGACTCTGGAGGTCCACATGAAAACGCTTATTCATCTCTCACGACGTAATATCATCGCTTCTACTGCAGTGCTGATGGTTGCAGCGATGGTATCAATTTCGATACCGTTAACTGCTAATGCTTATGATGAACAGTCTACGAGTGCGTTGAATGTCGATAGCAATGGCATCGCACTTCAAGGATACGACCCGGTTTCATACTTCACTCCTGGAGGGCCGAAGCTCGGCACATCAGATTTCATTGATGTTAACGAAGGAACAACCTATCGATTTGCTAACGCCGATAATCGAGACGCTTTCAAGAAAAATCCTGAAAAGTACAAACCTGCTTTCGGTGGATTCTGTGCAATGGGCGTCGTATTCGGGAAAAAACTGGATGTAAATCCGCAGTTGTGGCGCGTTGTGGATGGAAAACTATACCTGAATGTACATAAAGAAGCCCAAGCCCGCTGGTTAGAAGATGTCCCCGGCAATATCAACAAGGCCAACTTGAACTGGCCCAACATCAGAGACCTAACACCGGCAGCGTTATAACCGTAAGGCCAAATTCCACTCACAACTTAGGACGTCAGGGTCGGACTGCAATGATTTTGACATGAGGGCAGATTATAATCTGCCCTCATCGCACAAGAATATTTCAAAAGCGGCTTTTAATATATTAGCACTTGTATCGACTAATCCTCATTTCGAGAATCTTTGATAATAATGGTTTGTCCGCTTATCAAAGTTTAAGGTAAGTCATGAATGAATCTCTGGCCGTATTGATGGCGATGTGATACTAGCTTGATTTCTCGACTGCTTCGTACTTTCCCTATCAGAATACGTTCTGAGCGGCTCTCGGCGAACTCTGCCCACCAAGCTCTGGTTGAGAATCTACCTCCTTTAGAGATCAATTGGCGGATCAAGAAAAAGACTTTGTAACAAATCTGGACTCGACTCATCAGTACCGGAAGCAGTACTCAACGGCACACCAGGATTTTGACCTGGTTGCAAACGGAGTGACTCGCCGCTCCTAACGTTTTGAATCACGGTCACAGAGGAATCACATGCGCGAATCTGTTCAGAATTATTATGGCAAAGTCCTGCAAAGCAACGAGGACCTGAAAACCAGCGCATGCTGCGATGTCTCCAATGTACCCACTTGGCTTAAGCAATTTTTAGCAAAGATCCATCCAGAGGTCAGCGCCCGCTACTACGGCTGTGGACTGGTTGCGCCCGCATTGTTGGAGGGCTGTCGAGTACTTGATCTCGGCAGTGGTTCAGGTCGTGATTGTTATGTCTTGGCGCAGGTGGTGGGGGAAAACGGTGCGGTGGTTGGGGTCGATATGACAACCGAACAATTAGCTTTAGCCGACGCATACCTCGATTATCATGCTCAGCAATTCGGGTTTTCCAATGTGCGGTTTCTCGAAGGTTATATCGAGGACCTTGGTGCGCTTGGGCTAGCGGATGCCGACTTTGACGTAATTGTTTCTAATTGCGTAATCAACCTTTCCCCAGACAAGGGTAGAGTATTGAGTGAGGCTTATCGCTTGCTCAAACCGGGTGGTGAGTTGTATTTCTCTGATATCTACGCTGATCGTCGTTTACCGGAATCACTCCGTCAGGATGAAGTGTTGTATGGCGAATGTTTAGGCGGGGCCATGTACTGGAGCGACTTTGAGAATCTGGCTCGTCGATACGGATTTAATGACCCGCGGCTGGTCGAAGATCGGCCAATTGAGATCACTGATGCCACTTTAGCAGAAAAGCTCGGTGACGTTCGCTTCTTCTCAGCCACCTACCGGTTGTTCAAACTTGATAATTTGGAATTGGCCTGCGAGGACTACGGCCAAGCAGTAATCTATCAAGGCAGCATCCCAGGTGCACCTGCAGCGTTCGTATTAGACAAGCATCACCGTTTTGAAACTGGTCGTATCTTTCCTGTCTGTGGTAATTCCTGGCGAATGCTGCAGGACACCCGATTTAATTCGCATTTTCAGTTCATTGGTACCTTCAATAAGCACTTTGGAATGTTCGAAGGCTGCGGCGGGGGGCTACCATTTGAACAACAGCTCACAAGCCCCCCCGTTGCAGCCACTTGTTGCTAAGGATCGGTGATGACGATGTCAAAATTATCTATATGCTTAACGCTTATCGCCGCTGCCTTATTGGCGGGCTGCGGGAAAGAGCAGACACAAACCATCACTCTCTCTGGCTCCAGCACTATCGCACCGTTGATGGTCGATATAGGTAAGCGTTTTGAAGCCGGCCACCCGGGCATACGTGTAGATGTTCAAGCAGGGGGGACATCGCGCGGAATCCAAGATGCGCGTTCAGGGTTGGCGGCGATTGGCATGGCATCACGCTCGCTAGACACAAATGAAAGTGACCTGACACCTTATCTGATTGCTAAAGACGGCATTGCGATGATCGTACATCGTGGCAATTCGCTAAACGACATCAGCAGCGAACAGGTTGTCAATCTTTATACCCGGAAGGTTGGAGATTGGCGCGAGCTTGGCGCCACACCTGGCCCCGTCGTGCTCGTACATAAAGCGGAAGGGCACTCGACCTTGGAGTTGTTTCTGAAATATTTCAAACTAAACAACGATGAGATCAAACCCGACCTTGTGATTGGTGACAATCAACAGGGAATCAAGTCGGTAGCTGGCAATCCGCTAGCAATCGGATATGTCTCTATTGGCAGTGCGGAATATGAGGCTCAGCATGGAGAAGCAATCAAACTGTTGTCCTTGGACGGAAAACAGGCTTCTACGGAGGCTTTGCTAGATGGTCGTTACCCATTGACGCGCGACCTAAATCTGGTGATTCGAGGAAACCCAAGTGCCAGCGTGAAAGCCTTGCTTGAGTTTGCCCAATCCACGGAGGTTGCCGATCTTGTCGCTGAACACTACTTCATCGTTGCAACCAAGCGCTGACCGGTTATTGCGAAGTGCAAGTCTTCTCTGCGCTCTAATCGCTGCGAGTCTACTATTATGGATACTGCTGTTTCTGACTCAGGCTAGCTGGCCTCTACTTCAGAAACCAGCAGGTTTAATGAGTGCCAACTGGCACCCTTCAAGCGGCGAGTTCGGTTTGCAAGCCATGTTAGGAGCATCGTTGCTCAGTAGCTTGTTGGCCTTGTTACTAGCAGTACCCGCTGGGTTGTTGGTCAGTTTGTGGATGATCTTCTATGCGCCTGCTTATCTTGCTCGACCGTACAGCGCCATGATTGGCCTGATGGCCAGTATTCCCTCGGTGGTTTACGGTTTGTGGGGTTTGGTTGTGTTGGTACCGTTGCTTAACCAATGGGTGCCACCTGGCGCAAGCGTACTCGCTGCAGGTCTGGTGTTGGCCCTGATGATTCTACCGCTGCTGGTTGTGCAAGCAGATACGACGTTACGTGTGGCCGCCAATCGGCATTTGGCGCCTGCATTGAGCCTGGGTGTCTCACAGTGGTCGGTGATTCGCCGGGTCTTGATACCGGCCTCATGGCCTCGGCTATGGCCCTCCATACTTCTGCAACTTGGACGTGCGCTTGGTGAAACCATGGCGGTGATGATGGTCGCAGGTAATGTTGTGCAATGGCCGATGACGCCCTTCGAGCCGGTACGAACGCTGACTGCGAACATCGCTCTGGAGATGAGCTATGCAACAGGTTCGCACTTGGAAGCTTTATATGTAAGCGGGCTGCTGTTGCTAATTCTGGCATTACTGTTGATGGGCCTAGCGCGGATTTATGGGAGCAGGACATGAGTAATTCGGAGCTCTGGCGTGGTCGAGCTCTCGGTCTGCTCGCACTGTTGGTTATGGTTGCTCCGCTCAGTTTGTTGATCTCGGTGTTCGGAGAGGGGTTACAAAGCTTAAGTTGGAGCTTTCTGATTGATGAACCGCTGCAAGCGGGGAGAGCAGGGGGAATTGGGCCAATCATTTTATCGACTGCACTGGTGCTTCTGATTTGTATGAGCTTGGCCTTGCCATTGGGGCTGGGGGCTGCGTTGTTCCTTGCTCAAGAGGTTCGTCCCGACAGCCGACTTAACTTACTTTTACAATGGGCGCTTGATGGCTTGGGTGCAGTGCCATCGGTGGTATTCGGGTTGTTCGGTTACCGTGTGTTCGTGGTGGAGTTCGGGTGGGGATATTCGCTACTGGCCGGTGGATGTACGTTGGCTTGCATGATTTTACCGCTGTTTATCCGGGGGACCGAACAAGCATTGCGCGATTGTCCAAACTCCTACAACCAGGCTGCCGCGGGGCTCGCCATCTCTCGATTTGGCTACTTGCGACGCATCCTCTTACCAGTCGCAGCTCCTGGTATTGCCGGCGCTCTAGTACTCAGTGCCGGGCGCGCATTAGCCGAAACCGCTGTGTTGTTGTTTACCGCAGGATATGTGATGCGTTGGCCAGAGAGCGTGTTTGATTCGGGCCGTACGCTTGCTGTGCATATTTACGACTTGGCTATGAATGTTTCTGGTGGTGGACCGTCCTCAAGTGCCACAGCGTTGGTATTGCTTAGCTTTGCCATGGCTATTCAACTACTGGCTTGGCGCATCGGTAAAAAAACTTTCAGCCGCGAGACAAAAAAATGATTAACTCTGAAACATCCCCCCCAGCTCTTAGCATTCAATCTCTAAGCGTACGATACGCCAATCATACAGCCCTGCAGGATGCCAGTTTAGAGGTGGCATCAGGTGAGCTGATGGCCGTAGTTGGTCCCAGTGGTTGTGGTAAAAGTAGCATGCTCTCTGCGGTCAATCGCATGACCGACTTAATTCCAGGCGCTCGGGTGAGCGGAAGTGTGCTGATCGATGACAAGGATGTACTGGCGGGAAAGATGGACGTTCAACAGTTACGTCGTCAAGTCGGCATGGTATTCCAGCAACCCAATCCATTCCCGCTGAGCATTGCCGAAAATATCCTGTTTGCGTTACGCGAACATGGTGTGCGGAACAAGGCAGATCTGGAGCAACGGATGGAACAGGCGCTCACGTCCACGGGTCTTTGGGACGAAGTTAAAGATCGCCTGCAAGCGCCGGCTTTGGGGCTTTCTGGAGGTCAACAGCAGAGATTGTGTTTCGCCCGGGCCTTGGCCTTGCAGCCGCGCGTGCTGTTGCTCGACGAGCCGTGTAGCGCATTGGACCCAATCGCCAGTGCTACCGTTGAGCGCCTGATTGCAAGCCTTAAGGGGCGTTACACTCTGCTCATGGTGACTCATAACCTGGCTCAGGCTCGACGTTTGGCTGATCACCTTTCTGTCTGCTGGGTAAGAGATGGCTGTGGCTGTGTGCTTGATAGCGGACCGACCCTGGATTTATTCGAGAATGAGCGGCATCCATTGGCGTATCAATATCTGAACGGGGTGCTTTGCTAGGTAGACTTTCCAATCCTCACTTCAGCGACACCTGCACCTACGAGGTCGCAATAAACAGATTTGCCATGTGTGAGACCAGTTTCGTAGAAAAAAATCATCAGATGTAACAAAAGCTACTCTCACGCATCTGTAATGGGAGAGCTGTGATTGACACTGGCTCACAAGCCCGATGAATACTCTGAGAAATCATTATTAACGTCGAATTATAAAGCCCCTTTGGCTTTCAACAGCGGAAGTGAATTCGATACGCAATTTGTGTTTCGGATTATTCAAAAAAACACAGAGAGAATGACGATGCCATATATATTGAGAGGGTTGGTAGCAGGATTCGTGGCGACACTTGTCTTATCAATGCTGATGTTTGTTAAGCAGATGATGGGCGTGATGCCCGAGTTGAACCCAATCGCTATGATCGTGAGCATGCTTGGAGTCACGAGTGTATCTGTCGGATGGGTTATGCATTTCATGATAGGTACTGTCATGTGGGGGATCTTATTTTCTCTGTTACGCAGCCGGATACCAAGTGGAGATACTCTCAGCGGTATTTGGTTCGGGGTCGGGGCTTGGGTATTGATGATGGTGGTTGTGATGCCTATGGCAGGGGCAGGTTTATTCGGCCTAAACATCGGTGTAATGGCCCCAGTCATGACTCTAATGCTACACATTATCTTTGGTGCTGTCCTTGGTGCTGTATACGGAAAGCTGGGTGGCCACTGCACTCCATAAACTCAGTGCAATCGAGAGTTCTCCATAATTGATATCGAGGTAAACCATGAAGTACGCCATCAGAAGCGTGTTGATTTTGGCCATATTTGTTTCAGCTGGGTGCTCTTCACTTTCGGAAATCAATGCCAGAGGGCAAGCACTCTACCAAGCTGATCCTGAGAGCTATGATGAAATGCCAAATTCTAACGCAAGGTATTTTGAGCTCAACCCCCAATATAACGCTCAAGGTTCTTAGTCAGGCTCGCAGTACAATTTGACTCGACTGGGCATTCTTTGTCGGTACTTGAATGCCTATCAGACTATGATCTAAAGGGGGAAAAGGCTATTCCGTTTGTTGCGATAGTTTTCTTCATCCATGAAAGGTATCGTAGTAAGAGTAGGTGGGCGCTATGATTTCTGAATTGAGCTCGAAGCCCATCTGCGCAAAAACAACCATCATTCTGCTTGCCAAGACAGGAATATATTGTTTGAAAAATGATATACCCGGGGTGTTCGTAAGCGCTCGACTGACGCCCTCTGTGTGATACCAAATGTTTCTGGGGTTAATGTAGCGGCTGACTAGGTATGACCCCCATTCGGCATAGAAATCGATTATGGTTGCTTAGCTGCTTGATTGTAATTTCAAAAAATAATACGTGTTTTTTGAATCTGGAATAAATGCTAAGCCAATGATGCGGATGTATCGCCATTTAGGCTTGAGTGCTCGGCGCGTGCAATGTCGGGTAAGTAATAACCCTTGAAAAGGAGATTGGTATGAGTATTAACTTCGAAAAGGCCGTTGGGTCCGCTGAAAGAGCGTTGACTTATCGAAGTCAAAGAGCTGAGGTGCTGAGCAATAATATCGCTAACGCTGATACCCCTGACTTTAAAGCCCGTGACCTGGACTTTTCTGCGGTGTTGACGGACCAAGTAAAACGCGCCACGCCGACTCGGTTTTCTTTACAAACAACCAACCCAAGACATATTGCTGCAAAGGAGTCAGCGGCTGGGATTTATGGGGCGGGGTTACTGTACAGGACACCGATTCAACCATCTCTTGACCAAAACACTGTCGATCAACAGGTTGAGATCGCAAAATATACAGAAAACGCAATTCACTTTGACGCGGCTTTCACTAGGTTGAATGGAGCGTTTAAAGGTTTGCTTAGAGTTCTTCGGGGGGATTAATAGGCGGAATAGTTAACACCCCATCCTCTCCCTGGAAAATGCTACTCGGTGTAAGTAGGGCTTTAATCTAATCAGATGTGCTATGATCACGTTAAATCATAAAATTGTTTGGAGTGGCTCGCTCTTTATGATCCTCACACAACCTAAGGGTTGAGGCTCAACGGCAAAACTTCGCCTTGAACACTGCTTCAGTTCAACCCAGTTCATCAATAAGTCACAAAGTTTGGCGGTATGAGTTCTGTGGCAATAAGAGAGTAGGGTGAGAACTACAGTCTCAAAAAACATGTATGCCGAGAAGCAACTTGATGTCGTAGTTATCGCAGGGAGCGAAGACATAAAGTAGTTATCGCTAACATGCGCGCCTGCTAACGAGAAACTTCGAGATCGCAAGTCGTCTGATACCGACCGTGCGTAACCAGTGTAAATAGGTCTCGGCTTTTGATTCCTTTATCTGCGTCATGTAAGAGCCATCGCTGAAATTATAATAGTTTCTACCGACTTTATCACGAGCTAGAGTTAAATTCTCAGATTGAGCCGCACGAGCGAATCGTGTATTAGAATTCTGAGCCGCTGGCAGTTCCTGAAGCGATCCACTAATATCAGTCGATGGATTTCATGCATGTTCAATCATTCACGAATGCATGTTTCGGACGTTTAATGTTGTTGATGACTTGAAGCTTAATGCCTGTAGTATGAAGATTTATCTCTGGCTGGCGGTCGAGTGTGTGTTTCTGGCGTTGAATCTGCTAGTTGAGTGGCGTGATGAAATACCAAGTAATCCGCAGCGATAGGAGCTTTTGGTGCATTACTAGAAAGTTGTAATTGCAGGCTGAAAATGGTGTGTCCGCCTGGAAATATTCAGTCCAGCACGCGCAATAATGTGCACGTGTGAGTTTTATGTCAAAATAGTGTGTCATGTCTGGCAGGCACACTGTCTGCTTAATCGATAGCCGATACTACAAGACTGCGGCTTTAACTAGGCACGCATCCAAATCCAACTTCACCACTCATAAACGCAACACGTGCAACATCCTCATCCTGGGGCGTCCGCGCCCACCATTAATGTCCGAGTACAATAGAGTGTTCTATGTTTCCAGATGGACCTTGGGCATAAGTTTATTAATTGCTGTTGAGTAACCATTAGATCGTTAAATTTTTCGGCGTACTCCGCACTCTAAGATGTTTTCTTTATCTGTTAAGGTGCAGGATGAATTTAAATGATACGAGTCCAAACTGGGAGAAAGATATGAACAAATTAGCGTACTCTTAGTTTAATTAATATCCCGTCGGCGGCCTTGGCATCCGCCGCGTCATGGGTAACTAGTATCGTTGGCACCCCGTAATCGCGTAAATGGTCAAACACCAGCGACCTCATTTCAGCCCTCAGTATCGCATCGAGCTTCGAGAAGGGCTCATCCAATAATACCGCGCGGGGACGTGACAGCAGCAAGCGAACCAGAGCAACTCGAGCGCGCTGACCGCCAGATAGGGTCTCAGGATCCCTCAAACCAAACCCTTCAAGCCCGACCTCTGCCAGGGCATCGTTAACCTCGCGATCAACTTCCCGCCCCCCGCCACGAATACCAAATCGGACATTGCCAGCAACCGACAGATGCGGGAACAGCAGGGGGTCCTGAAACAACAGACCAACACCCGAACGTTCAGCCGGTACGCCAGTAATATCGTGACCATCGAGAATCACCTGCCCGGCGGCCTGAAACTCTGCAGGCAGAAACCCTGCAATAAATGCAAGAAGTGAGGATTTTCCTGAACCGGAGGGACCCATCACCGTCAAGGGCTCTCCCGGCCCGATGGTTTGGTTCAGGCTTAGCAATGTCTGCCCGAGTATACTGAGTTTGATATTTCTCAGCTCAAGGTGATGTTTCAAATTCATGCTCGTTGCATGCCTTTCCGGCGGCGCCAGAGAAGTTTGGGAATCAGCATGGCGAATAGGAAACCCAGCAACGGTACCATCGCCTGCACTAGCCCCCACACGCCAATCAGCCGGCGATCTCCGCCCGATGATAGGGCGACGGCTTCGGTAGTGATTGTTACGATACGACCTCCGCCCAGAAGCTGGGTGGGCAGATACTGGCTGGCGCTGATGGCAACCCCAAGGGCAAAGGCCATCAACATCGGCCGCAATAACAACGGCACCCGAATGCGCCAGAAAATGCCGGCCTGTGAGCTACCAAGTGAACGGGCGATCCAGGCCCAACGAGGATCCAATTGCCGATACGACTCTGACAGCGTTAGGTAAATGTAGGGTAGTACGAACAACAAATGTCCCCAGACAACCACCAGTAGAGAGGGGCCGTAACCGGCCATCTCGCTCAACACGGTAATACCCGAGAGAAACCCCACTTGAGGAATAAGCAGCGGAAGGTAGAGCAAGCACAATGCTCGAGTGGCCGGCTTGTTCTGTCGCTGTTCCTGTTCAAGCGCCGCAAGCACCAGAAGCATGGCAATAGAAGCCGCCAACCCAGCCACCACAAGCGTCGTAACTAGCGGACGCTCGATCGTCGGTAACGCCGCTAGCCAGTGGCTAAGCGTAAAATTCGCCGGCCAGGACGATGGGAATCGCCAGAATCCGGCGACCGAGTTCACAAATAGGGCCAGCAAACCCAAGCCTGACAACGAGATCGCCATTACCATACCGGATCGCCCGGTTACCCTAATCAACCGATCACCACCGCGTCTACCACCGCGCCTGATCCAGGCATGGAACAATCGCGCAACAGTGAGCTCCAGAGCCCACCAGGTCACAAGCGTCATGCCGGTAACCAGTAACTGCAACAAGGCACCTGCTGCGGCCAGAAACCGGTAAGACAAGTCCGGATCGTTGAACCATTGCACCACCTGTACACTCAACGTCGAGGGTAGATTGGGACCAAGAATCATGGCCACATCCACCGTAGACGTGGCAAATGCCAGCACCGCATATACCGGCAGGCGGACTAGCCGATACAGGCCAGGAGCCACCACCTTTAGCCAAGCTATTCGCGGATGGTAGCCCAGCGACCGCGCCAACATGACTTTCTGTTGGGCGTTAAGCTGCGGCAAAGCAGCCAAACTGACCAACAGCAGAAACGGAATTTCCTTGATCGCTAGCCCGGCAATCAGTGAGAGACCAAAAGGATCATTGACCACCATGATATCCGGTGGCCGTTCAAATCCGGTTAGCCAAGGCGAGAACCCGCGCAGGAGTAGCCCCGAGGGCGCAATTAGGAAGGCAAAGCCAAAGGCCGCCGCGGCATGGGGAACTGATAACAAGGGCGACATCAAGCGATTTACCCAGCGATCGAAGCGGGTCGGGCTGAAGGTGGCGAGAAAGGCAAACACCACTATCAACGCCAATGCGGTGGTGGCCAGTCCAGTCCCGAAGCTAACCCCTATGGAACGGCTGATTCCGGGCGTATGCCATAACCGTTGCCAGGGTTCGAGGGAAATGGCATCGCCTCCCAGTAGTGGGAGATAGCCAAACGCCGGAGGTATGATCAAGATCATCCCTCCAGCAATCGGCAATATCAGTACCGCAATAATCAGCCAGGATATGTAACGAAGCATCAGTGCGCCATGTACCGTTCTTGCCAGGCTCGCTCCAGCGCTTCAATCCAGCTCGGATGGAGTTCGCCAACAACCTGCTGCAGGCCTTGTGTCGCCACACCACCAACCGGGATTGGCAGCGCATCAAATCGAGCCCGGTCCTCGGAAGACAGCTTGTCCATAGCCAGTACTGTGATACTTCCCCAGTTTTCCGGATTCTGCTTATGTGCCTGAGCCTCGGGAGACATCAGGAAATTGGCTACCACCATCGCCCCAGCCTTGTGACTGGCATTGAACGGTATGGCCAGGAAACTGACGTTGCCAATGGTGCCGCCATTCAACACATACGTGCGGACGGTTGGTGGCAACTCACTATTGGCAATCGCCGAGGCAGCCTCATTCGGGTTGAATGAAAACGCCAGGCTCAGGACTCCGTCCGCCATCATACGACGCAGCGCTGGGCCGTTATCGGGAAAGGTCCTGCCTGAGCGCCAGAGGTATGGGTGCAGGGCATCGAGAAATGACCATAGCGGCGCCGTCACCTCTTCAAAATTGGCCTCTTCCACCGGTTTATACAAGGCGTCACGGTTATCGGACAATTCCAGCAGAGCCTGCTTCAGGAAGGTCGTACCCAGAAATTGTGGCGGCTTGGGGTACGAAAATTCACCAGGGTTGGTTTTTGCCCATTTGAGCAACTCCGACATGGACGTTGGAGGATTTTCCGTTAGGGACTTATCGTAATAGAACACCACCTGGGCCTTGCTCCAGGGTGCTTCATAGCCTTCCACCGGGACGGTAAAATCGGTGGTCATCTCAGGGTTGTTTTCCGGATCCGTAAGCGGGAAGTTCGGTAGCTTGCCAACCCAGGGACCATGCAACAGGCCGGCTCGCTTCAGGGTGGCGAAATTCTCCCCGTTGATCCAGATCAGATCCACCGCACCCTTGGTCGTGTTACCCGCCTGCTGCTCGGCAATCACGCGCGAAACGGCCTCGGAGGTATCTGAGAGTTTCACATGGACCAGTTTAATGCCGTAAAGGTCTTCCACCTGCTCGGCGGCCCAGCGTATGTAGTTGTTGGTACGTGACTCACCACCCCAGGCGTTAAAGTAAACGATCTGGCCTTTGGCTTCTTCAACGATGCCGTTCCAGTTCTCGCTAATGCCTGTCTGGGCAAACGTTTGAGTAGATAGGGCCAAGCCAATAGCCAGTATAAACGCCTTCATCACAGGCTCCCTGTTAAGATACGTCGGGAAAGTCAGATCAAAAATATGTCTGTCAGGTATCAATATCGGTCATCGCAAAACCAGGCTAGCCGACGCAGCTCGTCATGAACGGATTTGGAGTGTGCAGACTCATGATATGGCGATCAGACCATGCCGGTTTGCCCGTCGCTGATTACGGATATCATCCAGTATCGGACCTAATACTTGGGTGAAATAGCGATCGCAGCCAATACACAGGTTCTGATATTCCGCGCCATCCGGCATGGTTGCGCGAGAGGCTTCGAAGAAATCCGCTGTAGTCCAGCCTTCAGTCAAACCCATACGTTCGGGCTTGCCGGCATTGATGGCCTCCATAGCGGGGTGACCAGCGAGGCTGTCGAGGATCTCGTATAGCGGCTCTTCGATCAGGTTTCCCAACGGAGAAGCCGTTTTCAGGCAGCACGGATAAACATCACCCGTAGGGTCAATTGAAACTTCCGATCCCGATCGACCGTATTCCAGGAAGTTCAGCCCACCGGACCAGGCATTGCAGAAGTTGTCGGTCAGGTTCGCTTTCGACAGACTGTTCTCCCAGGCTCGACCCCGGGGCCAAAGCTTGCCGATCCAGGCATCATCAGTGGCACCGAAAGCACTGTAGACTGGGCCTTTCTCGTCCATCCATTCCCGTTCGTCAGCACGCAGTCCCGAGGGACGTATCCCAGCCGCCTCGAACTCTCGCTTGAGTTGGTCTAGCAACGACACTTTGCCTTCACCTGCCATACCGACGTGATAATCATCTAGGCCAGATACTGAGATCATCCAGACGTCAAGATCCAGCAATTCACGGATGATTTTCGGTGTTAACAGATCGCCCGTGGTCTGAACCACCACATTGACGCCACCCTTTTCACGATAACGCTCACGCAGACGTTCAAGGGCGGGATACAAAATGCGCTCTCGAACCGGCTCAGTCAGCACATCACCACCGGACAAAATGATTCGGCTACGCCGCTGTGGCACAGTACCGTCGGGGAGCGGGTTGCGCCAATCTTCGTAGCTCATGCGTTCGGGGAGATTATTGATGATTCTAGGCATGTTCCGCTCTGCCTCACTGATGACAGCCTCCAGTTCATCTCTAACATAGGGACGAAAGCGGCTTTCGTAGCAATGCTTGCAACGGCGATGGCAGTGCCAGCACAGAACATAATAAATCGATTCCAAAGCGGCTCTCCTCAGCGAGTTGTCTGATATTTTTCTGATATACAATCAATTGAGATGGATGGCTTCTTTGTTTGTTACACAGAATCTTGACTGAATTTCCTAGCTGAACTTGATCAATCCGATAGCCGACTATTTCTCAATTAATCTCAGCGTTTCACTTTTTGGCAAGGGTCAGCACACACCGACCCAGGGACTTCGGAAGCTTCGAATGCGTATTGGCCGCAATTCCGCTGTCCTTTATCCTGAGTTTCTGTGCTGCACCAGTGATCAACACGCTTTACTTTGACACTTGTCTACCAGGGGAGGCGTCCATACCATCTGAGAAAGGTTTCCGAATCTGGTGAAATATCCCCGTCCCACAAAGTGAACGGTCGAGTCCCAATGAAACAAATCTCCTTCGCTGATGCTGAGTACGAAGCAAGCGTAAGCAAACCCGCCGTGAGCGCTTCCTTATAGCGATGGATAAGGTCGTGCCCTGGAAGGTGAAGGAGGTCGCCCGGCGTATCCATTGATGGCTATGTTGCGAGTGCATCTGATGCAGATGCTGGTTCGGCCACAACGACCCGGCAATGTAGGAGTCACTGTATAAAACGACGATTATTCGCCAGTTTGAGGGGTTGAGCCTGGAGCGCATTCCCGACGAAACCACGCCCCTCAACTTTCGCCGTCTGCTGGATAACAACCATCTTGTCGAGGCATTCTGGAAGTCATTAACGACTGTCTGGGGGATCGGGTGCTGATGCTTCGTCAAGGCACTACCGTTGGCGCAACGATCATTCACGCGTCGACTTCGACCAAGAGTAAAGAGGGCGCGATTCCGAGATGCATCAGACCAAGAATGTATGGTCAGCCCATCCTCTACAACCCAGCTTGATAAACGGTAAAAAATGCTTTCGCTAATGTCTCCGGGCTCATGGTGAGCACGGTCGTTAGCGCTCGGCCCTTGATGAAAAGCCGCTCCCAAGTGTCCTTGATAAAGAGATCAACTGCGAAAGAGCTATCTTTCTCTTCAGGTTTTTTAATTCAAAGTGGCCGCCGCTACTGGGTGGTGAAAAACGCTTGCCCGTAGCGCCCTATTGGCAACGCGAAACAGACTGGCGTTACAGTGGATCTTGCGGCAAATGATCCGCAAGCCCCAGCAGGCTGTGCAAGGTGATTGGCGGTTCAATGCCCCACGGATCGAAAAACGCGCCTGGATCGCGCTGCAACCAGGCGGCGCGCAATCCACTGTGGACTGCGCCCAGCACGTCGAAAGGGTTGCTCGAAACCAGCCAGATTTGACTGGCTGGCAGCGCGCACTGCTGCGCCAGGTGTGCATAAACCTTGGGGTCGGGCTTGAACGACTGAACGTCTTCCACGCTGACCACTTGCTGGAAAAAATCACTCAAGCCTGCGCGCTGCAGCAGCCCTGTCACCGCCGCTCGACTGCCATTGGAAAAGGCATGCAGGGGCACCCCCGCATCGACCAGTTGGCCCAGGCCTGCGGCTACATCCGCGAAGGCGGGCAGCTCTGCGTAGCTGCCCAGAACTCGCCGTTGCGCCTGAGCGTCCAGCTTGACGTCGTTCGTCTGGCAGGCAAACAACAGTGCGTCGCGGGTGCAAATTGAAAAGTCTTGATAGTCCTGCATCAAGCCGCGCCGAAAGCTGTACTCCAGTTGTTTGTTGCGCCATAGCGCACAAATGGCTGGGGCTTTTTCACCCACCTGTTCGCTAAGAACAGTCAACACGCCATCGGTGTCGATCAGGGTGCCGTAAATATCGAAGGCTATGGCAATGTTCATGCGTAGTTCCTCGCCATCAGGACTGAGTAATTTTATTCAAACGCTCGTTAGTTCATGTACAGCACTCGGGATGTAGCCGATTTTTCGCCCTGAGTTCAGGCACTTAAACCAGCGCTATGAGCTTATTGGGGTTGTACGCCGGAATCCCAGAAATTTCCGTCAGCCCAGCTCCAGTCCCGCCACGAGCGCATCCAGGTCGATGAACTTGCCGTCAGTCTGGAAGGTGTAATGCCCGTTCAGCAGGATGTGCCGCC
>Ga0208788_1000221_pt1 | contig 28879 bp, 21 predicted proteins | sample Wag4_2014_7_11_3_FD_187363 | JGI IMG/M metagenome (GOLD analysis project Ga0208788, IMG submission 187363) | Fresh water mixed with fracking chemicals microbial communities from Ohio, USA - Utica-2 Time Series FC 2014_7_11 (SPAdes) (version 2) ...
ACACCGAGGCGTTCCCATGCTTGGTTCACATCCGGAGCTTCGACGATGTCGAAGGCCTCGGCCCAGAACGGAGCACCTAGTGGAGCTTGCTCGTACCAATAGTCCTCGGGCGCCACACGCACGAGGCGCGGCTTGTGACCGGGACGGATGTACAGCAAGTGGAACGGCCCTTCGAGCGGACACCAGTGCGCGAAGTGCGGTGTGGTGCGGAAGGGCGCGTCCTGATCGTCCGCGTGGTACGTGAACGGCGCGCCGGACTGGATCACCAGCCCATCAAAATTCGCCGCCGCCAGCGCAGCCTCGGTGGTGCGCTGACGGGTGGCGATGTGGTGTAGGTAGAGATCCTTCATGTCGTTGGTCTCAGCGCACGCCGTGCATCAACTTCAACAACAGCGGACAGCACACAAAGAGCAGCGCTGCTGCCGCTCCAGCCATGTACACGAACAGCATGAAGAACTGGTAGAGGTTCGAGATCTCGAAGCCCATGAAGAACTTCGGGTTCGGGACCAGTTGCTTCTCCAGGGCCACGCGGATCGCGTCCTTCTTGGCGGCATCGGTCACATTGCCAAGCTGCACATTCTCAAGCGGAATGACTTTTTGGCCGCCGACTTCACGCTTGTCCCTGTTCCAGTTGCCCGGAATCAGCGTGGAAGCAGCCTCGGTGAAGGCGCCTTCTTCGTTCTTGGCCTTGATGATCGCTGCGTTCTCGGTCTGCAGCTGCTCGACGACCGCGATCGGTACCACGGCTTCGGGGTAGTATTCCGACAGGGTGCCGGCGAACTTGTTGGCTGAGGCCGTCGACAAGAACCACACACCCATCAGCAGTGAAGCAAACTTGACAGGCGCCAGCTTGTTCACCATCGACAAGCCGATCGGTGACAAGCACAGCTCACCCAGCGTGTGGATCAAGTACAGCGCGAACAGCCACATCATCGACACGCGCTGGCCGGCTTCTAGGCCTTCCACGCCCTGCGCGATGACCCAGTAGCCGACAGCCAGAAGCGCCAAGCCCAGCGCCTGCTTGTAGGGCGAAGACGGCTCGAGGTTGCGCTTGCCGAGCATCGTCCACAAGGTCACGAACAACGGTGCCAAGAGCACGATGGCCACGGCATTGATCGACTGGAAGTACGAAGCCGGGATGGTCGAGCCGAACAGTTCGCGCTGCGTTTGTTCCTCTGCGAAGTACGTCAGCGAGGCACCGGCCTGCTCGAACGCCGCCCAGAAGAAGATCACGAAGAACGCGATGATGTAGATGACCCAGATGCGCGCCTTCTCGACCGAGCTCAGGGAGCGATCGGAGATGATGTAGCCGGGGCCAGCCACCGTCAGCGAGAAGATGAAGCTACCGATAAGGTCAACTTCGGCGACCTTGTACAGCACGCCGAACAGCACCACGAAGACCGCGATCCATGTCACGAGCGAGCCGGTTGAGGATCCCGCTGCGCTGTCGGATTGTCGAGCCGTCGTTTGACGCGCTGTATTCGGAGCTGCGCCGATCTGGTCGCCTGTCGGCGTCACTAGCAGGCGGTTCTTGAGCCACACGAACACCACGAGGCTAAGCACCATGCCAATGCCCGCAGCAAGGAAGCCCCAGCGGAAGTCTTGCGGACGACCTGTGTCACCAAAGAAGCCGCAAGCCAGCGGCGCGATGAAGGCACCGAGGTTGATGCCCATGTAGAAGATGGTGAAGGCGCTGTCGATGCGCTTGTCGGCCGCCGGATACAGCTGGCCCACCATCGTCGAGATGTTCGGCTTGAAGAAGCCGTTGCCGAAGATCAAGAACGCCAGGCCGGCGAACATCAGCGGCTTGGCTACCGAGATGTCTTGATAGAAGCTGCCCGAGGCGAACATGAAGAACTGGCCCAAGGCCATGAGCGCGCCGCCGACGATGATCGACTTGCGGTTGCCCCAGAAACGGTCGGCCATGTAGCCGCCCAAGAGGGGCGTCAAGTAGACCAGACCGGTATAGCTGCCGTAGATGCGCGAGGCTTCTTCCTTGTCCAGAAGCAGCGCCTTCAGCATGTACAGCGTGAAGATGGCGCGCATGCCGTAGTAGCTGAAGCGCTCCCACATTTCGGTCACAAAGAGGAGCATCAGGCCGCGCGGGTGGCCAAAGAGCGTCTTTTCCTGCGTCGCTGCGTTGCTAGACATGCATAGCTTCCGGGGGGGATATGGGGGGCCGTAGGTGCGACGATCCTACTCCTCGGCGGCGGTATACGCATCCCTTGCGGGTGATCCTTGGCGCGATAGGGTGCTTCGAGGCACGATGGTGGGGTCATGATCGCGATCGCGCTGCTTGCTTGTCTGTGGGAAGACCCGAAGCCCGTTGCCACCACGAACGAGGTGGTGCGCAGCCTCGTCGTGGCCGAGCCAGAGCTCGCCCTGCGTAAGACCTTCTTGGCGGGAGGGGAGCAAGGCACCACGCTGTTCGTGGGGCGTGCGGGTCATGGCTTGGTGGCCGACGGAGAGGCTCGCTGGATCGAGGCCTTGGTGGATGAAGTCGATGCGGTGTGCATCGATGTGGGCTTCAGCGACGGTGAAGCCTTGGAACGCTGGGTGCATACGGGTGAGGGCACCTTGTCACAGTTGCTTGACGAGGCTGCTCCATGGGCCTGGGACCGGGTCGGTGCCGAGCGTGTGTTGCGCGCGTTGCGTGAGCGTTGCGAACGCACTCCGCAGGCGCTGCCGCGCTTGGTTGGCGTCGGAATCGGCAGTCCCAAGCGTGAGTACCTGCGGGCTCAAGCCTTCGTCGAGGAGGCCGACTTCAACCTTGGCCATCGCACCGGCATTGTGCTCGGGCCGCTGCGCCAAGAAGACCCCGATGGCCGTACGCGCTGGTACCAGCTGGATGCGGCCGAGCGCTATGTGATGCGCGTGGCGATTGGGGAGGCGTACAACGTGCTCTCTGACCAACGCGAGCAGTACGCCGAGACGCTAGGCGCCAAGAAGACGGAACTGGGCATTCAGTCCATGCTCGCGTTGTCGAATGTGGAGCGCAGCTTGTCGTGGTCCATCGAACCGAGTGAGATGGATCCGCATGGCGACATGCTGGCGGGTATGGTCGCTTGGACGCGTTCCCACCTGCCGCCGGCTGCCAAGGTGGTGTGCTTGGTCTTGGGCCGTGATGCCTTGCGCGGTAGCGATGCGCACAGCGCCGCAGCTTGCTTGGAGCGCACTACAGGGGCCAAAGTGTCCACTCTCTTGGTGGTGGGGACGCACTTGACGGTGCGCGCCGCGGACGCATCGGTCACCGGGGTACAGCCGCGCACGCTAGAGCTGAAATTGGCCCAAACACAGGGCTTTTTGAGCGATCTGCAGGCGGCCTTGCCCGAGCCCGCCCTGTTGGATGTGCGCGCGTTAGCTGCTGTTGAGGTGTCCGGCGAAGGGCGCAAGGCGCTTGCGCAGCGTTGGTCAGAGCCCCACACGGTGTTGCTGGCTGCGCGCAGCATGGGCTCCGAGGCCGAAGCCGCGGTCGAGATGCGACCCATCAAGGACGCGGACTTTGTGTACTGGGTCCCCACGCAACCCAAGCCGCCTGTCAAGCGTTGAGAGCGCTGCCCTTTGTAGGTCTGCTCGTGGCGTTGCTGGTGCAGTCACTGTGTTGGCTGCGCTGGTTGCCGCACGCTGACGGTGGCTTGGGGCATGATTGGTCGTACTTCTTGCCGCGCCTGTTGGCCGGCGAGTATCACGCGGCAGTGTCAGGTATTTGGGACACGCCATGGTTCACGCCCGCCTTTGGTGCCGGATTGCCGTTGGCTGCGCATCCCGCAGGAGTGTGGCACTCGTTCCCGCAGTGGTGTGCTTGGTTGGTCGGTCCGCTGGCTGCGGCACAAGCGACTTTGTTGGCCTGCACATTGGTCGCGTATGCGGGTATGTACTTCTACGCGCGCGATGTGTTGCGCGTCACACCATGGATCGCTGTTGTGGCTGCTTTCGTGCTCGCGCTAGAGGCCTTTGTGCCGGCGCGGCTGGTGGTGGGGCATCTGGGCTTCCACTCGCAAGCCTTAGCGCCGTTGTTGGCTTGGTGTCTACTGCGCCCGGGTCAGTCGCTGGCTTGCATCGTGGGTGCAGCCTTGCTCGCGGCCTACATCGTGTTCTCCGGCAATGTGTATGGAGCTCCTGCGATTGCCTTGTGGATTGCCGGTGCAGCTGCAGTGGCTGTGTGGCGTGGAACCGATTGGCGCGTCTTTGCGCTGCGCGCCAGTGCTGCGCTGGTGCTGAGCCTCTTGCTGTGCGCTGAGAAGCTCTATCTAGCCTTCGCGTTTGTAGAGCACGCGCCGCGGGATCACTACGGCTTGCCTTTGGCGGAGTCACTGCTTACGAACGGCGCGTTGTTGGCGCATGTGTTGGTGGTAGGACCAGCCGAGGCCCTCGCCGCTGCATGGGTGCAGGGCGGTCCCAAGCTTGAGCGTCATGAGTGGGAGTTCCTCGTGGGTCCCGTGACGGTGGGATTCGCGCTCTTTGCTTTGCTACGGGTGCGTCGACCTGTGGCTGCGTTAAAGCCCGCGATGGTCGCAGCCGTGGTGCTGGCCGCTGTACTCGTGTTGCCACTGCTGCTGACGACCGAGTCGTCCCTGCTGCGTACTGCACCTTGGGCGCGCAGTGCGAGCACCTTGTTCCGTACTTGGGCCGTATACGCTCCTCTAGTGGCTATGGGTGTCGGACTTGCCCTGCAATCTCTGTCTGGGCGTGCTCGTCAAGTATTTGTGACGCTCGTAGTGGTTGGTGCAGTGGTCAATGCTTGGTGGGCCTCCAGCGGTCCGCGCGACGGCCTCTACAACCCGCGCTCAGTCCAAGCAGCACACGCCGCCTTGCAGTCCGCGCCACCACCTGCTATCGAACGCGTTGCATGGATGAGCGATGCGCAAGGACGCCCAGGTTTGCCCATTGGCCGTGATGATGGTTTGGCGCAGGGGGTGTCGCAGTTGCTGCCGTATGAGCCGCTCTTCGGCTATCGCCTCGAACGCTATCCATTGCACGGCTTGACCCCCGGACCTGCGTTGGAAGCGCAAGCGGATTTGCTGCGCTTGCGAGATCCCTTGTCGTGGGTCGAGCCCGAGTCGTCAGGGCGCGCTGTGGGTGGCCGTTGGACGGTTGCGGAGCGCTCGCGGGCTCATAGTTTTGCCGAGTACCAGTCGATCTCGTGGCCGCGCTCCTCCGCGTGGACGCAAGCACTGTGGTGTGCGCGAGTCGGCTGGCTGCTGGTGGCGTTGTTAGTGCTGTGGATGGTCTGGTCGCGGCGGACTGTCCGAAGTATTTGACGCGGACTTGCCAAGCCAAACAGCTACACCGCACCACGCCACGCCCAGCGGAATCAGCCATAGGGCTACACCGCTCAAGCCGAAAACCGCCTTGAGGTAGCCATCAAACAGGCGTGCGCCCAGCGCATCGCCGGCGCGATACACAAAGGTGTCGATGGCGGCCTTGGCCTTGTACTTCTCCTCGCTGGGCAGCGGCACGTACAGGGCTTCGCGCACTGGTCGCGCAGAAGCGAAGTGCACGGCGCGAACCACCACTTGGGCAATGATCATGGCCACTACGGGCAATGCGAGCCCCATTTGTAACGACGAGGCGAGGCTACTTGCCGACTGACTGCTGAGAGCCCACCACACGCCTGCGCCAGCCATCACGACAGCTAGAGGTTGTGCAAGCAACGCTCCCGTGGGCCCCACAAGTCGAGTCCAGCGTGCGGTGATGAACACCTGAAGCACCAGAGTCACGCCTTGGGTCCACGAGTCAATGGTCGCAAAGATCGCCGTGCGCGCCGCGCGATCGGCAGCATGTTCCGCCACGATCTCGGCTTGTAAGAAGTACAGGAAGGTTCCGCCGAATGTATGAAAGAAAGTGTAGAGGCAGATGCCCAACAACACGGTCCGTTGCGGCAACAAGGCTAGTCCGCGCCAAGCTGGGCTGAGTCCACCAGCAGGCTCTGTGTGTGCTGGGCCAGCGCTCACTGCACTTGGCATGTGCCAAGCACAAGGAACGGCCGCTGCGAAGAGAGCCGCTGATACGAACAGCAAGTTGTGCACACCGAGCGGTTGCAGCCAACCGGTGGTCATTGCTCCCAGTAGGGCGCCGAGCGTGCCGCCTACGCCGATGAGGCCGTAGAGACGCAGTGCTTGTTCCTTATGAAACACATCGGCAAGAAAGGAGAACCAAGTCGATACGATCAGCAGGTTGACAACACTGACCCAGATGTAGAACGCACGCGCTGCGTGAATCGCGGTCTCGTCACGCAAGAGCGGCGCGAAGACGATCAGGCCAATCGTCACCACCGCGAGCACGGCGATGACATACTTGCGGCGCGCGACATGACGCGAGAGCTCTGCGACGAGCAGGGAGACGACCAAGGTCGCGGCGAGTGTTGCTGTGAACAGCCAGGGCAAGGCACTGGTGCCGCCTTGCAAGCCTGCTGCATCGCGGATGGGCCGCAGGATCGAGTAGCCAAACAAGGCGAAAAAGAAGCCCAACGCGGCGAGTAAGGCCGCGCGTCCTTCGCCTGGTCGCAGCGTGGGCAAGCTCTTCATCCCAAAGTCAGCACCGCGCGCACCCACGCCAACACGACGATCAGCAGCGCCCCTGTGGCGAGCATGGACTGCATGCGCGGTGACAAGCGCTGAGCCAGATGCGCTCGCGCGGCGGCCAGCCCGAGTGCTGCACCCACGACAAAGCCTGCGATGTGGGCGCCTACATCGACCTTGTCGAGTGTGACATGCCGCTCCAACGCGCTGGTCTCGACCGAGATACCACCCATGCCCGACCACGCGAGCAGGCCCACACCCATCACCACCGGTGTCCAGCGGCGCACCTTGCTCAAGCGCAGTTCGTTGCGGCGCGCCCACTCTGCCGCGATCTGCATGCCCAACGCACCAAAGACCGCCGTCGAAGCGCCAATCGACAGGTGTGGCTCTGTGCGGAGCGCATCATTGACCCAGTTGCCCACGGCACCCGCTAGCAGAATGCCGCACCAAGCCACGCCTGCTCCCAGCGTTTGCGACAGTACAACCGCAAAGGCCGCACCAAACACCAAGTTGCCCGCAAGGTGTGCTAGATCACCATGCAAGGTCAGGGCTGTCACCACGCGCCACCATTCGCCTTGCGCGACGAGCTCTGAAGCGTTGCGTCCAATGCGACGCCAATCGATGCCATAGCGGCCTTCGATGGCGAGGATGTGCACGAGCACAAGCAGGCCGCCATACAAGACCGCTGCAGGGCCACCCGAAGGAAGCGGTGCGAAGCCAGGTTCCCGCGGCGGCCAGCCGCGATTCTCGCGTTCATAGCGTGCCAGCTGCTCGGCGGCGAAGACGGCTTGTGCGCGGCGCACCAAGAGCGCCTGGCCATCTTCCATCTGCGCGATGCCGTGCGGCACATTCATCGACTGCAGCACGAGTGCCATATGGCGCGTCATGCGCGGATTCGATGTGCGCGCCACTTCGACCCATGCGTGCGGATCATGGGGGGGCTCCGGCGGAAGAGCGGTCGGGGCACTCATGTAGTCGTATACTGCACCATGATCGCGCTCCGTGCGACCGAGACCTGACATGAAGACCATCCTTTACGCTTGTTGCGCCCTGTTGGGGCTGACCACCCAGCCTGTGTTGGCTCAATTGGACCTGAGCAAGGCCAAGTGGATTGGTGAGCCGCAGTACGCACGAGAGGCCACCGGCCAGCGCCTTGGCTATCGCAGCGCCACGACACAGCGGCAGGATGACTACTTGTGGGTGCAGCTCGATCTAGGCGAAGACCGGCGCATGGACCAGATCCGCGTGCACGCTGCGCGCCTTAGCGATGCAGCGGACGCTCCTGCATACCTGATGCCTCAGGCCTTCACCATCTACACGGATCGCAACGAGCGCTTTGACAAGACCTTCATGCGGTTGGCGGCGACACCTGAAGGCGCTGTTGCGGGCACCGAGCCGGTGAACTTCCCGCTCTCGGCGTACAAGCTGCGCTTCATTCGTTTGGTTGCCACCAAGCTCGCGCCTGTTGAGGGCGGGGGGTACGCCTTTGCTCTCGGAGAGATCGAGCTTCTCGATGGTGGTGTCAACATTACACGACACGCCAAGGTCACAGCCCAGACCTCTGTGGAGGCGGATGGCTGGACACGCCTCGCGCTTGTCGATGGCGAATTGCGTCCGAAGGATGCAGCGGTGTTGCGTGCGCAGCGCGCCCAGCCAGAGCCGGCGGTTGCTGTGCGGCGTGACTTCTTCCTGCAACACAAGCCCGTGCAAGCCACTCTGACTGTGGCGACGCGTGGGATCGCGCGTACGCGTATCAATGGTCAGGAGCTGCCTACGGGTGGCTTAGGCTCAGGGTTCGTCGATGCTCACAGCGTTGTCTACACGCGTCACGATGTAGGGGCCTTGCTGCAACAAGGAGCCAATGCGATCGGTGCGTTGCTGACACCGGGCTGGGCTTCTGGTCGTGGCGAGCTGGCTACGCTGGCTGCCTTGCCTGCTATTGGCTTGGGTGTCGATCTCCTACCGCGCTACATGGCCCAGCTAGACATTGTGTGCGCTGGTCAAGCTCCTTTGACAATCGTGACCGATGGCAAGTGGGTGTGGTCACAAGCCGGCGGTGTGCGCGGTGCAGACCTGTTTGAAGGCGAGTTGCACAATGCGTTCGCTGGGCTAGGGGCATGGGACAAGGCGGGATTTGACGAGAGTGCGTGGAATCCCGTGGCTGCGGACGAAGCAGGTCAAGCAGCGCAGTCTCTGCGCCGCACAGCGGTTGGGGTGGGCACGCGCCGCAGCGGAGCGCAGCTACGCTACGCTCCGCAAGCCAGCACATGGACCTATGACTTTGGTGCCAGCCTCACAGGCGCGTTGACCGTGCGCTTGCAAGCCCAGCCCTATATGCGTGCTGCTTGGCGCTATGCGCTGAGTGCGGATGAGGAAGGTCGTTTGCAGCCGCCGCAAGGCGATGGCGCGACGGATCGCCACCTGTGCATGGCACGCACCCCCGAGCAGTGGTCTGTGCTTGGAGGTTTGCACCGCTTCCGGTATGCACAGCTGACACTCAGTGAAAACTACCAGCCCGTGATTCCACCTGCAGAAGGCGAAGTTGAGGCGTTGGTGGTTGAGTACGCTCCCATCGAGCTGGGCCTCTGCAAGCTTGCAGATGGCGCCGCACAAGAAGTGGCGAACGAGCTGATGCGCCGCCCGCATCTCGCGTTCGACGAGGTGCGGCGCTGGTTCTTGCGGCGGCACTGCGGCGTCGACTTGCCCGATGGCGAGCAAGGTGAGTGGTTGTACTCGGTGCCCAGCTCCGAGCGCGGCAGCGTGGAGTGGATGCAAGCCAGCCAACGCAGCGTGTGGTCGTGGATCAATGAAGGACCGACCACACAGTTGGTGGCCGAGATTCCTGCGGGAGTCACTGCTGCGCTGCTGTACAGTTTGCCTGACAAGGGCACGCTGGCCTTGAATGGCAACGCAGTCACAGGCGAGCCTCAAGCCGACGGCACGCTGCGTCTGGCACTGCCAGAAGGTCGGCAGGAGCTGCGTGTCACGCGCTAGGCTGGTGTAGCTGTGGCCGATGCTGGTCCACAGCCACATCGGCAGGCTTGCTGCGCTCTGCGCACTCTCCAGCGGTGCGGCGTAACACCGCAATCCAGCTCACGCCCTTATGGCCAGGGCTGCGGCGGTGATCGAGCTCATGGATTAGCCGTAGGCCTTCGCCGGCAAAGATCGCTTGCAACAGCGCATTCACGGGCGCCACCGGCGTCTTCATATCGGTGCCAGCACCACCACTCGTGCGTCCTTGGCGACGATTCATGCCACGCGCCAGCCGCACCAGCGGAGCCAAGCGCCAGTTCAACGCTTCGTACAAGCGCACTTCGACGGGAAGCCCTGTCCACACAGCCCGTAAGCGCTCTTCTTCATACCGACGCCAATGGCAACTGGCTTCATCATGCGCGCTCCATAGTTTGGGGTCCGCAGGAACGGTGATGAGCACATGCGCGCCTGGTTGCAAGCGCGCCACCACACCCGAAAGGAACGCAAAGTCATCCTCGATGTGCTCCAGCACATCCATCAACACGACCAAGTCGCGGCCTTCGACGCGCGCTAGGGTGTCGGTGTTCGTGCTGGCGCGTTCGAACTGCGCTTGCGGAAAGCGCGCACGGGCTGCCTGAATGGCCGCGTCGGCCGCGTCGACGCCGAGCACATCGTGATCCTTGGCGAGGGCACCCGCATTCCCGCCCGTGCCGCAGCCCACATCCAGCACCTTCCAGCGCTGTCCGCGCGCCATGCGGCTGACCAATGCCGCCACGATGCCACGACGCGCCGCGAACCACCAATGGCGGTCCTCCAGCTTCGCGATCCAGTCGATCTGTTCGACGCGCATGCCTGTCCAGAGTACCTTCCTACGATGCGACTTGTCCCCCTCGCTCTGCTCTTCGTGTGTTGGCTCGCATGGTGTGTTGCGCCGCTCCAAGCGCAGAAGAAGAAGGACGAAGTCTGTCCGTGGTGCAAGCATGATCCCGCGCTGATGCAAGCTGCTGGCATCGTGTCGCATGAGGCCGGTCCCTTCGGTACCTACGAAGCGGGCGAGTTGCCCAAGAAGTTGCCCTCCGCGCAGTGGGTCTTTCTCGAGACAGCGCATGTGCGACTCGCCAGCAACATGCCCGCGGTGAATTTGGACACCAAGGAAGCTCTGTTGGTTGAGGCAGAACTTGCGCGTCTTGCGCTGGTGTTGCCCGGTGTTCCGAAGAAGACGAAGAAGCTAGATCCGTGGTTGCGCGCCCACTTGTGGGCGATGAAGGCTGAGGAGTTCTACGCACGCTTCCAGCGCTTGCTGCAAGTGACCGATGCGGACTTTCCCGAGTCACGCGGTGCAGGGCCCTTCATGGGCGACGGCAAGTACCTTGGCGAGAAGGACAAGTTCGAGCTGATCCTTCATCAATCGCGCAGCACCCATGCCATGTTCACCAAGGACCTCGCGGGCGTCACCGTCACGGGAGCCTTGCGCTACCACGTGCCCAAGCGCCACAAGATGCTGGCCTCCATCCCGTGCGAGGACGCAGATCTCAAGAAGGATCCGCAGTTGTTCGCGCATGTGGGGCACGTATTGTCGCACTTGATGCTGTGCGCGTACAAGCACTTCAGCTATGACCCGCCGTTGTGGCTCGACGAAGGTCTGGCGTTGTACTTGGAGAAGGAGCTCGATCCCAACTCGACCACCAACGAAGGTGAGGAGGGCATGTACACCGACACACAAGGTCCGCGCGAGTGGATCAGTGCCGCGCGCAAGCTGGTGGCTGCTGGCAAGGGTGTGGGTGTGACGCAGATGTTGGCCATGAAGGAAGTCGGCGAGTTAAGCGAAGAGATGCGGCTTTCATGCTTTGCCGCGGTGCGCTGGCTCGTGCTCGAGAAGCCGGATGCTCTCGCCAAGATCCTTGGTGGTGTGAAAGGCCAACTCGACGAGCAGGGGATCCCGAGCGGCAAGAACTTGCTCGACTTGCAGCGCAAGTTGCTCCAAGAGCACTTGAATATGAACTTCCTGCAGTTCGACGAAGCCTGGAAAGCGCGTGCTCTCGCCGGTGTCTAGGTTACTCGCGCCGCGACTCAGGCTCGTACCGTTTGAGTCCCGTCACCGCTGCACGCGCCGCATCCGAAATCGGCACGCCCCAAGCGGCGAACAGCATCGACAAGTCGGCATTGCACGCGCGTGACAAGCGCATCATCCACTGGTCACGCTTGTCAGCGTCCGTCTTGGGGCGCTCGTGATCCTTCAAGCCGCGGTACTCGCGGAAGACGCGCTCGAATGGTTCCCAGCCGTACTCCTGCTGGACATCTACATACAAAAGCAGCGCGAGGAACGGATCGTTCTTCCAGCGCTCAAAGCTCGCATCGTGATTCTGGACATGCTCTTTCCAGCGCGCGTCACGCGTGCTTTGCAGGAAGCGCTCGTCATCTTCGACGGCCTTCCCGCACACCTTGTCCAACACATACAGCGTGAAGAGGTTGTTTGTCACCTCGCCGGTGCCTTCAAAGGTCCAGTCGCTGACTTGATGGTTGTGCCCCAACTCGTGGAACGGTCCCCAGCCCTCGGCCTTCCAACGCTCGGGGTTCAGCAAGAACGGCGGCGCGTCGAGGAAGCTCATGATGGGATAGCCCGAGTGCATGTAGCCGACGCTGATCTGCACATCACTCACGAACCGCTCGGGGCGTTCACGCGTCGCAAGGCCAGCGAGGTTCGCACACGCCTTGAGCACCTCTTCCCACTTGAGAGCAATGGGCTCCATGTTCTCGATGCCGCGCACCTCGTGTGCGGGCACCGTCAAGATGATCGACGGCGTCTCCACCTCGGCCCACAGCCCTCCCAGAGTGCGTTGGCGCGCCCACTCTTCGTTGGTCGTCTTGCCCAGCACATAGCGCGGGGCTTCCACCGCGCCGCGGATCTTGACTGGCACCGCGCCTGAGGCTTGCTCGCCCGGCAGGATGTACACCAAGCCTCCAAACGGCGAAGCCACCTTCGTGGTGACTTCATCCAGCGGCCAGCTGCCCACCACACGCGGAGAACGGTGCCACTCACCATGCGCAGCGATGTTGTCGGTGTGACAACCTAACTGGACACGCCAACCTTTCTTGACATGCTCGCTGGGCAGCGTGACTTCAATCAGCTCGCCTGCGTTGGCGTACAGGCCGGTGCTGCGCCAGTCATGCAGTGAGGCATTGATCGTCTCGACCTTGATGAGACGTTGTGCGACCCCATCCAACAGCCCGGGAAAGCTCTCCGCCGCGGGCAGAGCCTTGACCTTGACGGCCGGCAGTGCGAAGGCTTCCTCGACTTGCAGCGTCAATTGGATGCGGTCTAGGGTGCTGCTCGCGCGCAGGGGCCGTTCCTTGGACGGCACTGCGGGCGGGCGTCCACGCAGCTTGGCCAATCGCGGGCGCAGCAGCTTGTCCGTGTCCGGCAACAAGCGGATCGCCTGAGTGATTGTCCAGGTTGCTTGACGCGTGGCGGCCTCGTTGAAGCCCAGCGGCGGCTCCTTGGCCAGCAGGGCATCCAACGCCGTCTGGGCGTTCATATACGGCGACAGATCGCGCACGATCGGGAAGCCATCCGCGCCGCGCCCATGCGCGATGCCATCGCTGAACACCAGCCCCATCGGCCCAAACAGCCAGTTGCCGCCGTTGCCCGTCATCGCGCCGTTGAACTGCGACCACCCCCAGCCTGTCTCGCCGCACAAGATCGCGCCGCCGCCCTTGACGTACTTGGTCAGCGACTCGAGCTGCGCACCAGTGAAGGCCCACGGCGAGAAGAACAACGCGTCTAGCTTGAGTCCCTTCTCCAGCCGCGCAAAGTCGCCAATCGACTCGCCCACCATGCCGCGCTTGTTCAGCGCATCGGCCATGCCTTGGTTGTTCCACACACCAATGCGCGGCTTGCCGCGCTCATTGCGCGTGGCCCAACGGATGCAGTTCTCCAGCAACCGCCAGCCATCTCCTCCGTCCCATGAGCCGGGGCTGACATAGCCGTTGTGTCCAAACAGGACGACACGTCCCGCTCCGAAGTCAGCCGCTGCGACGACCGTCTGGTCCAATCCACCTTCGCGGCCCACGACGACGGGGAACGCCGCCGGTCCCACCACCGCGATCCAACCGGGATAGCCCGTGGGCGGCATCAGCTTGACGCCCTCGAGCATGCGGGCGACATCTTTCTCGTCCGCATGCAGCGGATGGGACAGCGACGCCGACAGCAGCGCGCACGCACACGCGAGGGTGGGCAGTACCTTCATGAGGGGAGGACTGATTCCACCCCATCACCAGCGGTTCAGCAAGCGAGCATTGCTCAAGCAGGTTCGATGACGACCGCCGTACCGGAGGCGGTCACCATCAACATGCCGTTGCCCACCGTCTCGTAGTCAAGGTCCACCGCCACGACCGCATTCGCACCAAGGGTGCGTGCCTCGCGCGTCATCTCTTCCAAAGCCGAACGCCGCGCATCGCGCAGCACCGTCTCATAGGCCCCCGAGCGGCCGCCGACGATGTCACGCACTCCAGCCAGGAAGTCACGGAAGATGTTGGCGCCCAAGATCGTCTCGCCGGCCACGATGCCAATCACGCGCGTGGCACGGTGGCCTTCGACCGTCGGGGTGGTAACACAGATCATCGTGCCGAGGTTGTTCATGGTGCCCAGCATACGCAGCACGGGCCGCTAGCTTCGCGCGAAGCTGCGGCCCGTGCCTAGGTAGGTGAGAGACGCTAGCTCTCTCCGAGCGCTATCAGTGGCTGTGGCCCGCGTGAGCGGCGCCTTCCTTCTCTTCCTTGATGTCCGACACCAAAGCGTCGGTCGTCAAGAGCAAGCTCGCCACCGAGCAGGCGTTCTGCAGAGCCGTGCGCACGACCTTCGTCGGGTCGATCACGCCCGACTTGACGAGATCTTCGTAGGTCTCGGTCGCGGCGTTGTAGCCCCAGTTCTTGGTCTTGTTGCTGCGCACGTTCTGCACCACCACGGCGCCGTCGAGGCCCGCGTTGGTGGAGATCTGGCGCATCGGCGCTTCGATGGCGCGGCGGATGATCATCGCGCCGACCTTCTCGTCACCGGTCAACTTGAGACCTTCGATCGCTTCGATGCAGGACAAGAGCGCCACGCCGCCGCCCGGGACGATGCCCTCTTCGACAGCTGCGCGCGTTGCGTGCAGAGCGTCTTCCACGCGCTGCTTCTTCTCCTTCATCTCGGCTTCGGTCGCCGCGCCGACATTGATCTGGGCCACACCGCCCGACAACTTGGCGAGACGCTCTTGGAGCTTCTCCTTGTCGTAGTCACTCTTCGTGACTTCGATTTCGGCGCGGATCTGGGCGATACGGCCCTTGATCGCGTCCTTGGAGCCAGCACCCTCGATGATCGTGGTGTTGTCCTTGTCGACGACGATCTTCTTGGCGGTGCCCAACTCCTTGAGCGTGACCGTCTCGAGCGACTGGCCGGTCGACTCCATGATCGCCGTCGCGCCGGTCAGCGCCGCCAGGTCTTCCATCATCGCCTTGCGACGATCACCGAAGCCCGGAGCCTTGACAGCCACGCACGGGAACGCGCCGCGCAGCTTGTTGACCACGAGGGTCGCCAACGCTTCGCCTTCGATTTCCTCGGCGATGATCAACAGCGGCTTGCCCGACTGCATCACTTGCTCGAGCAGCGGGATCATCTCCTTGATGGAGGTGATCTTCTTCTCGTGCACGAGGATGTAGGGGTTCTCCATCACCGTCTCCATCGTCGTGGGATTGGTGATGAAGTGCGGCGAGAGCCAGCCCTTGTCGAACTGCATGCCCTCAACCCACTCGACCTCGGTGGCGAGAGCCTTGCCCTCTTCGACGGTGATGACGCCGTCCTTGCCAACCTTGTCCATGGCCTTGGCGATCATCTCGCCGATCTCGCCGTCGCCGTTGCTGGCCACGGTGCCGACTTGGGCGATCTCCTGATGGCCCTTCACCGGCGTCGAGATCTTCTTCAAGCTCTCGATGGCGCAGGCGACGGCCTTGTCCATGCCGCGCTTCAACGCGACCGGGTTCGCACCGGCGGTGACGTTCTTCAAGCCTTCTTCGAAGATGGCTTCAGCGAGCACCGTCGCGGTGGTCGTGCCGTCACCGGCCTCGTCGTTGGTGCGCTGGGCGACTTGCTTGACGAGCTGCGCGCCCATGTTCTCGTAGGCGTCTTCGAGCTCGATCTCCTTGGACACGGTCACGCCGTCCTTGGTGACGGTCGGTGAGCCAAAGGACTTCTCGATGATCACGTTGCGGCCGCGGGGGCCGAGGGTGACCTTGACCGCGCGGGCCAGCTTCTTGACGCCGTCGCGGATCTTCTCGCGCGCCGTCGAGTCGTAGCAGATTTGCTTTGCCATGGTGGTGTTCGCTGGTGGTGGGTGAATGAGTGAGGTAGTTGGATCAGCCGATCACGCCGAGGATGTCTTCCTCGCGCATGATCAGGAACTCTTCGCCACCGTACTTGACCTCGGTGCCGGCGTAGGCGCTGAACAGGATGCGGTCGCCGTTCTTGACGGCGAAGGTGCTCTTCGAGCCGTTGTCGAGCGTGCGGCCTTCGCCGAGGGCGATGATGGTGCCTTCCTTCGGCTTGTCCTTGGCGCTCTCCGGCAGGAGGATGCCGCCAGCGGTGCGCTCTTCGGCTTCGGCGCGCTTGACGAGCACGCGGTCGCCGAGCGGACGGATGGTCGACTTCTTGGTGGAGGTGGTGGTCTTTGTGGCCATGGGGATCGCTCCTTGAGTGTGGTGTTGAGGTGAGGGTCTTGGTTGTGTGCCCGTGGCGCGCAACGACGCGCACGCCACGGTGGAGGGTGGTGTCAGAGGATGGGTCAGCCCGCGAGCGCGAACACGCGCGCCACTTGAGCGCGCAGCAGGCCCGGGTCTACCGGCTTGCCGAGTACCGCGAGCGCGCCCTGGTTCAGCGCCATCTTGCGCAGTGCTTCGGTGGCCTCGCCGGAGATGACAATGCACGGCACCCGCAGCGTCTCATCGCGCAGGGCGGCAAGGACCTCCAAACCGGTGCGGCCCGGCATGTGGTGGTCCAGCAGAGCCAAATCAAAGCGGTCGCGGCGCAGGTGGACCAAAGCCTCGTCGCCCGTCTCGACGGAGCAAATATCAAAGCTCAGGTCGCCCAGACGCAGGTCCGACAAGCGCATGTGCCCCAACAAATCGGCGACGCCTTCCCGCATGTCGGGGTCGTCGTCAGCGATCAGGATACGGCGGTTCAGGCCCATGGCGCGCCGCTAAGGAGCAAAGGTCGTGCCGAGCCAATCCGATTCGCTAAACGACTTAGTGGCACAAGGTTACGCAGGTGGATCAGGTGCCTACGGGCCTGTCGGATTGGCAGGATTGGCTGGGCGGTCTCGGGGGTGCCTGTCAGAGTGGCAGTACGGCGCGGGCATGTGCGCCTCCGCCGCGGGCGCTCCTATCATGCACCGCACCAGCACACGCCCATGACGACCCCCGACACACCCGATTGGCAGCCCACACTGGCGAGCGCGCAGCTCGGGCTCGCCCCCTTGTGCGCGCAGGATTTCGGGCCGCTGTATGCGGTGGCGAGCGATCCGCTCCTGTGGGAGCAGCATCCCGAGCCCACGCGCCACGAGCGAGCGGTGTTCGAGCGCTGGTTCGCGGCCGCGCTCGCGAGCGGCGGCGCCTTGTGCGTGCGCGCCGCCACGGACGGTCCGGTGATCGGATCGTCGCGCTACTACGCGTGGGATCCGCACGAGCGCACAGTCGTGGTCGGCTACACCTTCCTCGCGCGCGTGCACTGGGGCGGCGCGACGAACCGCGAGCTGAAGCGTCTGATGCTCGCGCATGCGTTTCGCTCGGCGAGCGCGGTCGACTTCCATGTCGGGCCGGGTAACTTGCGTTCGCAGCGAGCACTCGAACGCATCGGCGCGCGCCTGCACGACCGCCGCGAGCTGGTCGCGGGCGACCCGGCGACCACCCGGCTCGTGTACCGCATCATGCGAGCCGAGTTCGACGCCTGGAGTTGAGCGCGGTCTGCTACTCGATGTAGCCGCGGATTGTGCGCTCCAGCGCGCGCTCGCACACGCGGCAGAAGCTGGTCGGGTTGCGCGAGAACATGATGCAGTCGACTTCGGGTCGGTAGAGGCCTTTGGCTTCGTACATCGAGCCTTCGAACGCGCCGACCTTGCCGCGGTGCGGTTCCTTGGCCAGCAGCGGCGCCGTTTGGGCCTTGATGTCGCGCATCAGTTCCTCCTGACGCTCTTCGCTGGCTTGGGCGGCGATCGCTTCGGCGCGCTTCTTCTGGTAGGCGAGATCCACAGCGTCGTAGGCGGCCTGGTTCCACGGCGTGGGCAACGGCACGCCCGGCTCGACGAGGTCCTTCCATTTGAGCTTGGCCGGATCGAGCAGTGCCGTCGCGTTGGGCTCCCATGGTTCGATGCCCTTGGCGTTGAAGGCCTCGTAGGCGACCTGCGAGCTGTAGTACTCATCGGCGAGGCCCGCAAAGCTGTGGCCGAACTCATGCACGAACACATAGGGCGCAACTTCGCTGTCGCTGGTGGCGGTAGCCCACAGGTTGTAGATGCCGCCGCCGCCGTACTTGCGTTCATTGGCCAATAGAATGAGCGCATCGTAAGGCGCTTGGGCGACCGCATCGCGCAGCGTGCGATCTTGGAAGGTCAGCACATAGCGGTCGCTGTCAAAAGCGTTGAACGCGGTGCCGAATGCCGAGTCACGCCACACGCCTTTGCGCGGATTGGAGATGCCTGCTTCGGGCGAGGCTAGGAATAGTCCCCGCACATTGAAGCGTGCGGCGTGGCGCCGAAAGGGCTCGGTGGCCAACAAGACGCCTGACAGGCGCTGTGCGTCGGCCATGAACTTGTCGCGCTGTGCTTGGGTGTAGCCGTCCGCAACGATGAGTAGGTCCACCTGGGTGGCACTTGGGCCTTGCTCGCGGAGTGCGAGCACTTCACCTACTTTGGGCAAGGGTGCGCGATCGATGGAGTGGTGGCTTGGGTCTACTTCGCCCTTCCAGATCGGTACGAAGGTGCCTTGGGCGGTGCGCTTTTCGAGTGTCAAGCGCGCTGGACGCACTGGTTCGGGAAAGCGCAGTGACTCCTCGAATGCGCCCCAGTTCTCCTTGGCCGGGCCGGTCGTTTCCCATTCGCCATAGATGCTGCAGAAGCCGCGCGACCACAGCTCCTGTCCAGTTTGCTTGTCGTGCACGCGCCAGCGGTACTTGCCGGTGTCGTGCGGCTCCGCCAGTTGCGTGCGACTGCCGGGCCACTCGCCTTCGAGGCGGAAGCCCGTCGGCGCGATCTGTTCCGCGTTTGCCGTACCGCAGTGCACATAATCAAAGCGCAGGGTACGCCACGAGGTGCTGGGTGCTTGCGGGCTTAGGTCTTGCGCGGCGAGCGCCAAACTCAGGTGTGCTAAGACACTCCACATGACGGGCTCTCCGCGGCTTGAGCGCTCACAGTTGCTGTTCCGTTGCTCGCGGGCGTGGTTCGGGCACGCCCCACGTGACTTCCAGCACAGGCAAGTTGGGGTGCGGGTACGCGCGCACGCGCCATAGGGCGTTGGCGGCGCTCGGGGTCGCGTCGAGCACGAAGCCGATGGCCTGACCGGGATTCCAGTCGGCTCTGTCGACCACCGCCTGCACGATCGGGGCGAGGTCGCCGGAGTAGATCGCGCCGCCGGCCCCCAAGCCTTGTTGAAAGTTCCACAGCACGCCTTCTGCTGTCAAGGGAACTTGACTGGAGATGCGTGCCGCTTGAGCGCCCAAGGCGAAGAGGGGAGCGTTGGCCAGATTGATGCAACGCACGGTGGCGAGCACCTCACCGGTCTCTAGGCCTGCACTTTGGAAGCGCAAGCGCGCCGAGAGGATCGTGGCGCCGCGCGGTACTTGGAGCGGCATGGAGACGCCCATCTCTCGTGCACCCGTGGCATCACGGCCGAAGAGTAGACCGCCGCTTGCTGTGGCGTCTTGATCCAACACACCTTGCACCACATCCCACTGTGCATCACGCGCAGCAGCTGTGACGCGCGCTGCTGTGTTGTTCGGATAGATGCGGCCGTACTGCGCCAGCAATGTGGCCCCTCCCGACGGCGCGGCCCAGAGCTTCTTCAAGCTGCGATCCCCGTCATTCCAACGCACAAATCCAAGGATCTGCGTCGAGGTTGCGTACCAGCGCTGCACCTCCAACTCGTGCACGAACCCTTGCAAGCTGGTGCTGCTCCACGGTGTGGACTCGGACTCGCCATCGACATAGACCGGGATGCCGCTGGGGGCCGTGTGGACGCGCACCGTGGACGGAGTGGGGGCTAGGCTGCGCACGATGCGGCTCACCAAGCCTGAGCTATCGCGTGCCTCCAGCTCGATCTGGTAACTGGTCGCCTCGGGTGAGTGTCCAGTGCTCGGGATGGTGAAGCTGCCGCTGGTGCCTTGCACGGGTCCGTAGTACGGATGCGTATGGCCACCGTGCAGCAACAGCACTTGCCACGACAAGGAGCTTGGCGGCAGTGTTCCGTCCTCTACATCGACCGCCGATCCGGTGTAGCTGATCGTCTGGCCAGCCACATAGCGCAGTTCATTAGGCAGCGCCGGTGCTGCGATGGTGGGCACGGGTGGATTGCCAGCGCGCACCACGATGGTGGTCGAAGTCGCGCTCGCTGCGCCATCATCGACTGTCAAGCGCGCTTGATAGGTGCCTGCGTTGGTGTAGCTGTGTTGTGCGTTCGCTGTGGTGGCGACCGCGCCATCGCCAAACTCCCACAGATAGGTCAGCGGTGCCGGTCCATTGTCAGGATCGAACGAGCCAGAGCCTTGGAAGTTCACTGCGAGCGGCGTAGGCCCCGTCACAGAACTTGAGGTGGCCACGGCCACGGGCGGTTGGTTGCCGGTGCTCAAGCGTTCGATCTTGTGCAACGACGAACGCTCTGTAGAGCCACTCCACAATGGCCCATAGGTCGTGGTCCACAGCGTGCCATCCGGCGCAAAATCAAGGTCCGTCAGCGTGCTCGCCTCGGGCGAGGCAAGGAACAGCGGATCGGCTACGACCACTCCCGCGGCATCGAGCACCACACGGCGCAGGCTGCGGTTGGGATAGTCGGCCACCAGCAGATTGCCTTGCGTCTCGACCGGCCAACTTGGGTGCCGCACCACAGGCCCAAGGATCACGCCCGCGCGTCCGACCACGGGCACGCGCACACGATCATCGTGACGCAAGGACCACACGGGTGTGGTGTAGGTTGAGCAATCGCCGGTCGAGCAACTGTTGCCTTCTTGCGCTGGCCAGCCGTAGTTAGCCCCACCAACAGCGCGATTGACCTCTTCCCATGCTTGCGGACTGTTGCCGCCTACATCACCGATCCAGACCGTGCCCGTGAGTGGATCCGTCGACAAGCGGAAGGGGTTGCGCAACCCCAGTGCCCACACGCGGCCTTCGGCACCGGGCACATTCACAAAGGGGTTGTCGGTCGGCACGGCTCCATCGCGCTCCATGCGCAGCAGCTTGCCAAGCGGAGTCGTTAGGTCTTGCGAGTAGGGTGAGGTGTAGTGCTCACCAAGCGCAAGGTAGATGCGTCCATCACCACCAAACGCAAAGCCACCGCCGTTGTGGCCGAGTTGCGCGGTCACAGGGCACTCCCACACTAAACTCTCGCTGCCGGGCACGATGCCGTTGCCTTGCAGCGTGTAGCGCACGATGCGGTTCTTGGCGTTCGGCGCGGTGCCATAACAGTACAGGTGCTGTGTGGCAGCAAAGTCACTAGCTACTGCAAGCGCCATCAGCCCGCGTTCACCGTTCGATGTGTCGCTTGGGACTTGCGTAAGCTCGGTCGGCAACAGCACGCCACCGGCGACGACCTTGATGCTCCCATCGCGCTCTCCTACGAGCACGCGTCCATCGCGCAAGCACACCACAGTGGTGGCTTCGTCAAGTGAATCGGACACGAGCACGCGCCGCCAGCCGTCCGGCAACGAATCGCCTGCAACAGGGGCGGTGCGATCGGGCGCGACTGCATACGCTTCCCAAGTCAGGCCGCCACCCGCAGCTTGCTCAAAGGAGCCCTGCGGTGCGCCAGCGCCGGACACATCATTCAGTGTGATGCCGCTGCCATCATCCATGCGCCACGAAGCCACGAGACGCGCTGTTTCAACTTGCGGTACACGGTTCTTCCAAGCCTGAATCTCGGCCGGTGAACGCCCGATGCTCCAGAGGCGCAGCTCGTCGAGCGAGCCGACGAAGGGTGCTGCCTGCGGTGGCTGCGCGCGATCGCCGAACAGCATCAAGTGCCGTGCGCGTTCGCCCAGTCCACCGCCGTCGGGGTAGGACAGATCTGCAGTAGACAAGCCTCCACTGCTGGCTGCATCGAGAACTCCGTCGACATAGATCAGAAGAGAACCCGCAACACAGCAACTGCGGGGCGCGGGACCTGTGCGCACCAGCGCCACATGGTGCCATGCACCATCCAGCACATTCACCGCACCTTCGAGGGTGGTGGGTGCCGCATTGGCGTTGGCGCCATCGCCAATGCCGACACCAAAACGCAGGCGGCCTTGCGCGAGCGCCACACCCCACTCGCGATCGGAGCCCACATCAATGCCGCGGTCGAGCACGATGCGGCCTTGTTTCCAGCGTTCATCGGCATAACTGCCCGGGCCATCTGTGCTGGTGCCGAGGTTGTCGGCGAGCGAGCCCTTGATCCAGAACTCGACTGTAAAGCCGGTTTGACCGACATCCGCGGGAGTGCTCAAGGCACCGGGCGCGTCATCATCGACGGGTACGCTGATGCGTCCGTGCAAGCCGCCCGCGCCGCTGCTGGACCGCAGGGCGTGCAGGGACGACTGGGCCACAGCCAGCGTCAAAGCCGCTTGACAAGCGGCGACGGTGAAAAGGCAGAACAGTGCGCGCATGGGGGGCCTCGCCCCCCCTCAGTCTACCCTTCGCGGTCGAAACGTACGTTCAGCTTCAAGCCACGCACCTTGGTGTGGCGCAAGGCTTCTACGATCTGGTGTGCATGTTCGCCCAAGACTTCGACCAGCGAGAACCGCTCGGCAATCCGAATCGGACCAATCACGCTGTTCGGCAGGCCCGTTTCGCCTGTGATGGCGCCTACCAAGTCACCTGGACGCAACCCTTGGAAGCGCCCGGCGCCTACAAAGAGGCGAGCTACACCTGTGGGGCCTTCCACGCTGCGGTCATCGTCACTGTGTTGGCCAGCCGGGGCCGCAGGCTTGGGCCCGCGTTGCGGGCGCTCGCGCTCAGGGCGATTCTTGAGCTTGTGGTTGGCGTCTTGCGGCTCGAGCGCAAAGTCATAGTCGTTGTCGCTGGCAGCGAGCTCGCCGTGTTCAGCGCGATGCAGCAGCTCAAGTGCCGCTGCCACGAGTTCGATGGGGTCCACACCACTGGCCATCTCGGCCGCCATGGCGCGGAACTCGGGGTTGTCTTGCTTGCCGTGCGCCGCCAACACCGCGGCGCGCGTCATCTCGCGCCGACGACGCTCAAGGTCCGCAGCCGAGGGCATCTTGGCCAAGTCGATGCGCATGCGTGTGGCGTATTGGATGTTGCGCAGCAAACGCTGTTCGCGCTGGTCGAGGAAGGTGATGGCGACACCTTCGCGTCCGGCGCGTCCCGTGCGGCCTACGCGGTGCACATAGGCATCCGGGTCGATCGGCACATCGAAATTGACCACGTGTGATAGGTGATCGATGTCCAAGCCACGCGCGGCGACATCGGTGGCCACGAGCAGGTCAATACGGCTTTCGCGGAAGCGCGACAGCACGCGCTCGCGCTGGTCTTGCGACAAGCCGCCGTGCAGCGCTTCGGCGCGCCAGCCGCGTGCGCCCATGGCTTCGGTGACTTCGTCCACAGCTACGCGCGTACGGCAGAACACGATGGTCGCTGTCGGCGACTCCATATCCAACACGCGCGCCAGAGCCTCCAACTTGTGCGGCCGCTTGACCATGTAGGCCAACTGCTTGACGCGCTGCACATCTTCGTTCTTGTTGCGCTCGCGTGCGATGGCGATGCGCACCGGGTTCTTGAGGTGGTTCTGCGCCAAGCCGAGGATGCGCTCGGCCATCGTGGCCGAGAACAGCGCCGTCTGGCGGCCTGCGGGTGCGCGCGACAAGATCGCTTCCAAGTCATCGGCGAAGCCCATGTCGAGCATCTCGTCGGCCTCGTCCAGCACGACGCAGCGCACTTGCGAGAGATCCATCGTGCCGCGCGTCAGGTGATCCACCGCGCGACCAGGAGTAGCGACGACTACGGCGACACCACGGTCTAGCACGCGGGCTTGTTGGCCGAACGAGGAACCGCCGTAGATCGGCAGCACGCTGGCGCCCAAGGCCTTGCCGTACTTGTGCACAGCTTCGGCGACTTGCATCGCCAGCTCGCGCGTCGGTACCAGCACCAGCGCGCGGGGCTTGTTGCGCTCGAGCTCCATACCCGTCGTCAGGTGCAACAACGGCAAGGCAAAGGCCGCCGTCTTGCCCGTGCCCGTCGCCGCTTGGCCCAACAGGTCGCGCCCCGCCAGCAACACGGGGATGGACTCACGCTGGATGGGTGTGGGCTCTTCATAGCCCAGCGCCGCGACTGCGGCTGCGAGTTCAGGCTTCAAACCCAGCGCTGCGAATCCGGCCGGCGTAGCGGTCTGCTCGTGTTGTGCTTCGTCTTGCATCGAATGCGGTATTGTCGCATGCACCACCCCGAACGCGCTACGGAATCCCGATAAGAGCGAGAGTTGCCGCGTCGGTCGCTACTATCCCACCCATGGTGCACCCCATGGAAACCGCGCGCGAGCTGTGCGCGCGTCAGCCTGTGTTCGATGCGCATGTGGACTCACTGCAACGCCAACTGGACCTGGGTCACGATCTCGGTTCGAAGACGGCTGGCCATCTCGACTTGGTGCGTGGCAAGCAAGGTGGCTTAGGTTCGGTGGTGCTGGTGAACTGGGTGGACCCCAAGCACATCGCGAAGGGCCCAGGTGGAGCGCTGGCACGCACGCGCTCGTTGTTGGGACAGTTCCACGCGCTGCTGGCCGCGCACCCAGAACAGCTTGCTTGGGGCGGCAACGCGACGCTGCGCGCAAGCGCGCGCGCACGCGGTCTGATTGCAGGCATCCCAGGCATTGAGGGCGGCCATTCGATCGAAGAAGATCTCGACAACCTGCACGCGTTTCATGCCCACGGCGTGCGTGTGTTGACGCTGGTTTGGAACAACCACTTGTCGTGGATCCGCAGTTGTCAAAGCAATGTGCCGGATGGCACGCCCGCAGGCTTGAACGACTTTGGACGACGCGTGGTGCGTGAGATGAACGAGCTCGGGATGATGATCGACCTCTCGCACGCCGGCGAGCGTTCGTACTACGACGCGCTGGCCGCCAGCACCAAGCCCGTCATCGCCAGCCACTCGGGTTGCAAGGCGATTCATGGTCATCAACGCAATCTTGATGATGACCAGTTACGCGCCTTGGCTGCGCAAGGTGGCGTGGTAGGCATCGTCTTCTGCACGGCCTTTCTGAAGGACGAAGCCCAGCAGGAAGATGCGCGTTTGCGCGCAGATCCGCGCTACCAAGCGATTCAGGGACCCAACGACACCGAAGTCTTCCTGCGTCAAGGGGAGTGGCTGCAGGCTCACGCCACACCGTTGTCCATCGACACCGTGGTGCAGCACATCGAGCATGCGGTGGAGGTCGCCGGCATCGATCATGTCGGCTTGGGTTCCGACTACGACGGCATTGGTCGCACTCCGCAAGGTCTGGAAGACGCGTCTTGCTATGTCAACTTGGCTGGACAGTTGTTGGCGCGCGGCTGGAAGACCGACGAGGTAGCCAAGATTCTCGGCGGGAACTTCGAGCGGGTGTATGCCGAGGTGACTGGGCCGGGCACGCGCTCGGCTACGGCTGCGTTGGCTCCGCTGGCGTAGTCGGCCCAATGTGTCCGTAGGGCCAGACGAGAGCCAGCACCACATACCCCGCAAATGCTGCAGCGAGCGAAGCCAAGTACGGTGTCTCCCACTCGGCCCATGTGCCGTAGACATAGACAAGCGTACCTGACACCAAGGCGAAGACCGCGCTGTGCGCGCCACCGAAGCGCGTGTACAAGCCGAAGACCACGGCGATGAAGATGCCCGAGCTGCCAAACGCGCTCGCTTGTTCGACCAGTGCGAACACGCCATCGGCGTTCACTGCCAACAGCCACGCGGCAGTGCCAAAGACGGCCACGCCCAAGCGTGCATAGCGCACCTTGTGACGCTCGCTTAGGTGTCCTTGATGGCGCTCCAGCAACGGGAACACCAGGTTGTGCGACAGCAGCGAGCTGCACACCAAAAGGTTCGAGTCGACGGTCGACAGAATGGCCGACACCAACGCACCAGCGAACACGATGTAGAGCCACGGAGGGAGCTCCTGCTTGGCCAGCGCCGGCAACACGCCTTCGGGATCAGCTAGTTCAGGCACCAAACCAGCGCCCACGAGGCCTAAGAAGACCGGGATGCAGCCCACAGCCAAGTACAGCAGACCGCCCACCATGGTGGCGCCTTGCGCGATGGAGCCGCTGCGTGCTGCGCTCATGCGTGCGACCAGTTCCTGCGCCACGACGGAGCCGAGGATCGGAATGGCCCACTCCTCACACAAACCGATGCCGAATAAGTCGGCACTCGCACTTGCACCGCGCGCTGCCGCGCCGGCTTGGAGCGCTGCGTCCGCACCACCCTCACGCATCGCTACCGCAACGCCCACTGCGACCAGTCCAGCGACCAGTGCGATCCCTTGAATAAGGTCGGTCCACACATCCGCCAGCATGCCGCCGAACGCTGTGTAGGAAATGACCACGATGGCCGCGATGGCGATGCCGATCTGCGGATCTAGGCCGCCTGTTTCCGCCAGCACCGCACCAAACCCGCGCACCTGTGCCGCGGCCCAAAACAGCGAGGTGGGGATCATCAACACCGCGGCCAGCTTCGCCACGCCGTTGCCGAAGCGCTGGGCGAATAGGTCCGCCAGCGTAATCAGCTTGCGCCGCCACAGCGGGAGCGCGAAGAACAAGCCCGACAGGATCAGGCACGCACCGTAGGCGAAAGGCTCCGCTTGGGTCAGGGAGAGTCCATTCGCGTACACCTGACCGGCGGCGCCCAGGCACGTTTCGGCGCCAAACCATGTGGCAAAGATGGTGGCCGTGGCGAGGATAGGCCCCAGCTTGCGGCCAGCGACAAAGTAGTCGTCCTCTGTCGCCACACGCCGCGAGACATACGCGCCGATGGCGAATTGCAACAACACCCACACGAGAACGCCATACAGGAGGGGGGACATCGGCGCGGGCAGTGTACGGCGGTAGAATGGTGCGCGTGAAGGAAGAACAGTTCCGCAAGCTGGCGCTCGCCCTCCCCGAGGTGGTCGAGGGGGCGCATATGAATCACCCGGACTTTCGGGTGCGTGGTCGTATCTATGCCACTTTGCTGCCGAGCGCGGGGCAGGCGATGGTGTCGTTGACCCCCGAACAGCAGGCCGCATGGGTCGAGCGTGACCCCGAGGTGTTCGAGCCCGCGGCGGGAGCTTGGGGGCGTAAGGGCTCGACCTTGATCAACTTGCCCTTGGCCAAGCCGGCGAGTGTCAAGCAGGCCTTACGCGAGGCTTGGGAGCATCAGGCGCGCTAGGTGACGACTGGCTAGGGCACGACTTTGTGTACCGAACTTTAACCCCAGAAGTGTCGGATCGCGGAGACGGCAGGCGTGTGCCGCGCGTCTGGGTGGGTGCTCGCGAGTGCGGGCAAAGGGGGACCAATGAAGTTCGATTTTCGAGGCGTGGATGAAGTTCAGTCGTATGTGTTTGTGCCCGCGGACAAGTACCTATGCAGGGTCGCTGAGGTGCGGCCCGGTACGGCCCGGGACGGCAGTGCGCGCTGGTCGTATCGGTTAGAAGTGGCGGAGGGCGCGTACTTTGGGCGCACGGCGGCGTGGGACTCGCTCACCTGGAGCGACCGTGGCGTGGGGCGCGTCAAGCATGTTTTACAGGCGCTGGGAGTCGACACCCATGGTGTGGTGGAGATCGAACCTATGCACCTTGTAGGGCGCCGCGCGTGGGTGCAGGTGCAGCCGGAGGAGCGGGAAAATGCTCTGACCGGCATGCGTGAGGTGCGCAACCGCGTGCCGTACATGGGCTATGAGGCTTGTGATGGCGCGCGGGGGGTGCCGGCTCCGGACATGGTCGTGGTCGAGGATGTGGGGCTGCAGGAGGGTGCGCACGATGACGAGGCCGACACCTATGCTGCGGCGCAGGTGTTTGAGGCGCGCGTGGAATGGGGCAAGGCTGCTGGTGATGGTGTCACCAACACGACGGAGCTCGCATCGGCTGAGCCCACTACCAGCGAACCCAAGCGCAAGCCCGGGCGCCCTCGCAAGAACCCGTCACCGCCTGCCCAACCGCAGGCGCCCACGAAACCGGCGGTGAAGGCACCCGCAGGCTGAGGACAGACTGGGTCTCTAGCGCAGGTGTCGCTCGTGATGCCTGCGCGTTTGACTTTTCCTGTTTTGACTTTTCCCGCACAGCGACGGAGTCTCAGTACATGGATGCACAAGCACAAGCTGCGCTGGTAACCGCGGCGCTGTCCGCAGTCGGTCGGGCATATGCACCGTATTCGGGGGTGCATGTAGGTGCCGCCTTGTTGGACGATGCTGGGCGCATCCACACCGGTTCGAATGTGGAGAGTGCTAGCTACGGACTTACGGTCTGTGCGGAACGCACTGCCTTGGTGTCTGCTGTGGCCCAGGGCGTACGGTGCTTTGTGGCGGTGGCGGTCGCCTCGGATCGCAAGCAAGCGTTGATGCCTTGTGGTGCGTGCCGGCAGTTCCTGTCCGAGTTTGGACCGACCATGCGCGTGCTCGTCGTTGGTCCCAAGGGTGAGTGCACGGAGTATGGAATGGACCACTTGCTGCCGTCCGCCTTCTGTCCAGATGATTTGACGCCCTTGTGACTGCTATGGCACGAAACGCTGCTGCTGAACAACCTGGTGCGGATCCGCAAGTGCGAATGGCGCAGCTCGTCAAGGAGCTGCGTCATCACGATCGCCTGTACTATGTCGAGGCGCGTCCAGAAATCTCCGACAAGGAGTACGACGCGCTGTTTCGAGAACTGCGCGACTTAGAAGCCGCTCATCCAGGCCTTGTGCTGGCCGACAGCCCCACGCAACGCGTGGGAGCGCCTCTGCCTGAAGGAGTGGGTTTTGCCGTGGTCGAGCATGCGGTGCCCATGCTTTCGATCGACTCGCTCTTCAGTGCTGATGAGGTGCGTGATTTCGAGGCACGCATCCTGCGCTTCTTGAGCTTGAGCGATGCGGACTTGGATTGGGTGGTTGAGCCCAAGTTCGATGGCGTGTCGTTGTCGGTGATCTATGAAAAGGGCCACTTTGTGCGCGCTGTCACGCGCGC
>Ga0208788_1000223_pt1 | contig 28793 bp, 26 predicted proteins | sample Wag4_2014_7_11_3_FD_187363 | JGI IMG/M metagenome (GOLD analysis project Ga0208788, IMG submission 187363) | Fresh water mixed with fracking chemicals microbial communities from Ohio, USA - Utica-2 Time Series FC 2014_7_11 (SPAdes) (version 2) ...
GCCGTTATCTGGCCAAGAGTTAAGAGGTGCAAAACGCATATTGCCTGTACCTGCGCCACCGCGACCATCAGCGATGCGATATGTACCAGCTGCGTGCCAGGAGAGACGAATCATCAATCCGCCGTAGTGACCCCAGTCTGCTGGCCACCATGATTGCGAATCACGCATCAGCGCATGGAGATCTTTCTTAAGTGCTGGGATATCGAGCTTCTTTAGCTCTTCGTGATAATCAAAATCTGCGCCAAGTGGATTGGTCTTAGTGTCATGCTGATGCAAGATGTCGAGGTTGAGGGCATTTGGCCACCAATGGGTATTTGAATCTGCCTGGGTTGTCATCGCACCATGGGCGACTGGGCATTTGGCTGAATCTTGCATCTGATTTTCCTCCGCTATTAGAGCTGTCTACCCGATGAGTTTAGCGTCGCTGGGATAGGACCGCATTCCCAAGCTGGCTAAGATAGTTGAAGTTTCAACTAAATTGCTCTATTCTTACTCTGTGCCACTTGGTGGCCTGGTTGATAAAAATCACCCTAAATCAAGCTCAAGAAAAGGTAGAAAAATGTCAGTTCTCTCAACTTTGCCAGCAGGAACATTCGCAATCGATGCATCACATAGCCGCGTTGGATTCAGCGCTCGCCATGCGATGGTCACCAAGGTCCGTGGATCCTTCAATGATTACACAGGATCGGCTGTTGTTGCAGATGGCGCAGCAACAATCACTATCGAAATCAACGCTGCCTCAATCGACACACGTAGCGCAGACCGCGATGGTCACCTACAGTCACCAGATTTCTTTGATGTAGCAGCATTTCCAAAGATTACATTTGCATCAACATCAGTGAAGGATTCTGGCGCAGATAAGATTGTTGTAGAAGGCAACCTCACCATCAAGGATGTTACAAAGCCAATTTCAATCACTTTCGAGTACACCGGAACAGCAACAGACCCATTCGGAAACGCTCGCTTTGGCTTCGAAGGCGAGTCAGAGATCAACCGTAAAGATTTTGGTCTAACCTGGAACGCAGCGCTTGAGACAGGTGGAATCCTCGTCTCTGAGAACATTAAGCTCGAGTTCGAGATCTCAACAATTCAAGCTAAGTAATTTAAGCCAGTTTACTCAAAAAGGCCCCTGCAGATTCTTGCAGGGGCCTTTTGCACTCTTATACAATTTAGCTATGCCATCTAGTGGAGCGCGTGAAGATTATTTCCCAGCCATCGAAAAGAAATATGGCGAAAAGATGTCATATTGGTTTAAGGTGATGAAATCGCTCGAAGGCGAGAAATACCCAGTTCAGATCGCTCACCTACGTGAAAATTATGGTTTCTCTCAAGCCCATGCAAATGCCATTGTCATGTATTCACGGGGTTCAGAATCATCGAAACGCCATGAAACCCCTACTCATTTCTTTCAAAGTATTGATAAAACACAAGCAAAGACGATGAAGAAAATATTTAAGGCGATTACTTCAAAGTACCCTGATCTCGAGCTTGTGATGGCTTGGAACCAGCCGATGATTAGAAAAGGTACAAGCTACTTATTCGGCATTTCTGCCTCAACTAACCACATCTCGATAGCACCATGGGATCAAAAGGTTCTTGAAAAATATGCCCCAAAGTTCTCTGAATACAGGATTACGAAGAAGACAATTGCTCTTCCGAATGATTGGGAAGTTGATGAAAAGTTGATTCAGGCAATCATAAAAGACAGTTTGGCTGGGCTCAAGTAGTTAAAACTGAGTTACTTTGTAGATTTTGCCGCCCTGGTCATATGTCGTCCAGCTTCCTACTTGCAATCCATTCTTGAATGAACCGCTTCGCATGATTACACCCGACTTACGGAACCATTGCCAATCCCCATGAAGAGCTTCGCCTTTATATCTCCCCTTGGCCTTGAGAACGCCATTGCCATAGAACTCAAGGAATTCGCCGTTGCGCTTCGGGTAGGACTCATTGATTTGAATGATGCGCTCTTTCAAAATCTTGATTAAAAGCGACTTAGGAAAGCTTTGGGTCCTAGAGAAATGGATAGATCCTTTAGTCTGCTCATAATTCTTAAGATCATTTGTAAGGCGAAGATTAAAGGAACCGCTATAGGGAAAAATGCTGTTGTGGCCTTTAAACCCATCAAAGCCAATTACTGCTACCCCTTCAATCATAAATGTCGGGATTCCGTATTTAATTGTCTCTTCTGCAGTCGGTAAGGCTTTGGTCACAATCTCTCTTATTTCTTGAAGACAGAGCCGCTGCTCTTTATCAAATTTCTTTAGGTGTGATGTCACTAACTTTGAACTCATACGATTGACCCTTTGACGTTACATTTTTGCAAAGTAACGAACTGGTCCTTGATGGTTAATGGAAACCGCATCTCCAACTTTGAAATCAATAGCACCAGAAAGACGTGCCCGGATTAACTTTTCATCGTTGGCAATCTTAAGAACGAGCATCGCATCATGTCCGTAGTAATCAAGCTGAATCAAGGTTGCCGGAACCCCCGCTGCACCTGCCTTACTGATTGTGATTTCCTCGGGGCGGATCACAACAAAGCCGCTTTCAGAAGGCATATCTTGGTTTACGGTAGGAGAAATCGCATAGCTAATTGAACCGTTGCTAAATTTCTGAGCATCTAAAACTAGGGCATCACCAGTACTGACAGCGATAGAAGGCGAGCTAGGTGATTCGTAAACCTCTTCTGGTGTACCCATTTGGGCAATCTTGCCATCGCGCATTAATACGACTTTATCCGATGAAACGAGCGCCTCTTCACGATCGTGGGTTACGAGAATTGCCGTTGTTCCTTGCGCACGCAATAGTGCAACCACATCGCTACGAAGTTCATTGCGTAGTTCGGCATCGAGTGCGGAAAATGGCTCATCAAGAAGAATCATCTTTGGCTTTACTGCAAGGGCGCGGGCGAGTGCGACGCGAGTCTGCTGACCACCAGATAACTCAGTAGGCATTTGGTTCTCAAAACCTGACATGCCAATGAGGGCCAACATCTCCTTCGTAATATCTGCAATTTCTTGCTTTGAATAAATCTTTTTATCTAGACCAAATGAAATATTGCGAGCAACGTTGAGGTGAGGAAAGAGCGCTCCTTGCTGCGGGACATAACCAGTCTGGCGTTTATGTGCAGGCAGAACTACAGATGAGACTCCAACAAGCTGAGATCCAAGGCGAATGGTGCCAGCTGAAGGTTGAAGAAGACCAGCGATTGCACGTAAGAGCGTTGTCTTTCCACACCCTGAAGGGCCGAGCAGAGATGCGATTTCACCTGGTGCAAGAGAGAAAGAGAGATCACTTAAGACGATGCGAGAACCAAAATTTACTTGGAGGTGTGAAACTTCAAGAGCTTTCATTGATAACTCTCCACCTTCTCGCCCGGATTACGAGGGACGCTCAGTAAGAATGTCGGAATAGCCGCTATGAGAACCAAGAGTAATGCATAAGGCGCGGCATCATTAAAACGATTAATGGATGCAAAACTCCAGATCTGCGTGGCTAAGGTATCCATGCCAGTTGGTCGCAACATCAGCGTTGCAGGAAGCTCTTTCATTGCGGTGAGAAAAACAAGGAGGGTACCGAGGCCAATGCTCGGTAGTGCTATCGGAAAGACGACAGAGGTAGTAACTCTGCTCTTGCTCTTGCCGAGAGTTGCAGCAACCTCTTTGAGAGTGCTTGGAACAAGCTGTAGTGCAGATGTCATGGAAGCTACCGCTTTAGCAAGGAAGAGCAATGCATATGCAAAGGCTAATAAGAGAGTTGATTGGTAGAGCGGGCCAAGTTTTGATCCAAGAGAGACAAGTGCCAATCCGATAATCACACCGGGTAAAGCGTGACCAATCAAGATAACTCGTTCTGCAAAGCGAGAGTATTTACCTGCATGTGTTGAGATGAGCAGACCGAGTGGTGCAGAGATTAGTAAGGCGATAAAGGCACCAAGGGCTGATACTGAAATCGTAGAAATAGCCGTTTCAGTGAGCCTTGCAAAATCTATGGGATTGGGATTTCCGATGAAGCGGGATATCAAAACATAGATTGGGATTACAACAGCAAGAAGAGTGTAGATACCGATAGATAAGAGCAAGGCCACTTTAAGGCCAGAGTTATTGATGCGTGTGTTCTTTGCCATCAATCGCTTGGAGACATTCTCTTTTGCACTTAAATCTTTAATTTTCTCATTGAAAGAAATGAAAATGATTGAAGCAAGGATGAGAAGTATCGAAATAACAGAGGCGGCGCTTCGATCATAAGATGCTTTAAACATATTCTGAATTGAAACAGTAAGGGTTTCTACATTGAGCAGAGAGACGGCGCCAAAGTCGCTCATCACATAGAGGCCAGAGAGAAGAGCACCTGCGCTGATGCTGCTACGAATCTGGGGGAGAACCACCTTAAAGAAAATTGCGGTTCGAGAAAGTCCCAGTGTGCGAGCTACCTCAATGAGTGAACTATCAATTCTTCGAAGTGATACCAAGATCGCAAGCAACATGTATGGCATCGTCGTCAGGATCAGAATGAAAGCTGCTGCAAAGAGCCCTGACATTGAAGGAATCAAAGCAAGCCATGTATAGGTGAATACATATGAAGGTATAGCCAATGGCAAGATTGTGGGAAGAATAAAGAGATGCGCCTTAGGCAAACGAATAAAGTGAAGTCCAGCTGCCATCAAGGTGCCGAAAAAGATATTAATTGCCACAACGATGAGCAGGAGCGCAGTCGTTGTCCCCAGAACTTGCAGAGTCTTGGCGCGCAATAGCAGATCTAGAATCTCTGGCAGTGGCTTCCCAAAGGCGCGTAGAGCTATATAGAAAAAGGGAACTAAGGTGAATGCTAGAACAAGAGCGACTGCAGAATTTAGGGCGAAATTAGGTGAGGCCAGACCCCGTTTACTAGATGGGGTCTGGCTCGCCGAAATCACATCTGCAACCACTGGCATTTGTTAGAGCAATCCAACTTTAACCAAAAGGTCCTGAGTGAGCTTTATATTTTTGAGAGTATCAAGATCAATTGCGGGCGCGCCAATATCAGCAAGTAGCGGAAGGTCTTCAGGTGCGGCAGCTCCTGGAATAAGTGAGTATTCATGAGTCTGCTCAACAAACTTATTTTGAATTGGCTCAGAGGTAAGGAAGTTAATCAAATCTTGAGCAGCTTTATATTTCTTACTTGATGTAAGAATTCCAGCGCCAGAGACGTTGATGAGATTTCCATAATCCCCAGGCGTAAAGAATCCGTTCTTGGCATTGATTGGACGTCCAAGGGCTTCAGATATTTCCCAGGTGTAGTAGTGATTGACGAGACCAATTGCAATTTCACCTTTATCGATGGCTTCAACAATTGCGCCATTCTTTGGATAAATTCGCACATCATTCGACTTCAAATTTGCGAGCCATTTCTCGGCAAAAGCTGATCCCTTATTCTCAATCAGTGCTGTCACGAATGCTTGGAATGATGCATTGGTAGGCGCGATTCCGAGCTTGCCTTTGTACGTTGCATCAGTGAGATCGGTAATTGATATTGGTAGAACCTTGAGCAAATTTGGGTTGTAGGCAAAGACGCGAGCACGTCCTGTAACTCCAGCCCAATATCGGTTACTGTCAATAAACTCTGCTGGAATCGTTGTGGCAACATCTTCTGGAAGAGCGGTAAAGAGATCTGCCATCGCAACGGCGCCTAGCGAACCGGCATCTTGAGATAAGAAGAGATCAGCAGGTGAATTGCTTCCTTCTTCAAGGATTTGGGTAGCTAGCTCTGCTGAATCACCATAACGAATACTGAGCTTGATTCCAGATGCTTCTTCCCACTGCGCAAAGAAGGGGGCGATGAACTCTTCGGAGCGTCCTGAATAAATCGTCAGCTCAGTGACATCGCTGGCCTGCTCATCGGATGAGCCACAGCCCACGAGAACGGTCGCTGCAATGACTGTAGAAAGGGCGATAAGACCGAACTTGGTCATTCTCTTGAGATCTTCGCGAATCATGTAAGCCTCTCGGGCGCTAAGCCAGAGACTTTTCCTCTAGCGATACGCGAAAGAGTAGCTCAGTGAGAGTATTTACGCAACATGAGTGTTGCGTAAATCAGGACTACTTGAGGGGCGGAGATTTAATCAGGGAAATGGCAGGCGACCTGAGATTGGCCAATGTGAACCAGTGCTGGCTCTGTTGTTCGACACTTATCTTGCGCCTTCCAGCAACGGGTATTGAATACGCAGCCCGTTGGTGGGTTAACTGGGTTAGGTAGGTCTCCCGACAAAATGATTTGTTCGCGTTGGCGCTCAAGTATTGGATCCGGAATCGGAATCGCAGATAAGAGCGCCTTTGTATATGGGTGATGCGGGCTCTTGTAGAGATCAGAAGTCGCTGCAAGCTCCATAACTTTGCCGAGATACATCACTGCTACGCGATCTGAGATGTGTTGCACGACTGATAAATCATGTGCGATAAAGAGATAAGAGAGACCAAAGTCATCGCGCAAATCATCGAGCAGGTTAATGACCTGGGCTTGAATAGAAACATCTAGCGCTGATACTGGTTCATCACAGACAATAAATTTTGGTTTGAGGGCGAGTGCACGTGCGATGCCGATTCGTTGGCGTTGTCCGCCAGAGAATTCATGTGGATATCGATTGTAATGCTCTGGGTTGAGACCAACACGTTCCATCAACTCTTGCACTGCAAGCTTTACTCCACCTGCAGGGGTTATCTTCTGAATCTCATATGAGGCAGAGATAATCGAACCAATTGTCTGGCGAGGGTTAAGTGATGAATATGGATCTTGAAAAATCATCTGCATCTTTGTGCGCAGTGGCTTCATCTTGGCTGGCGAGTAATTAGTTATATCTTCGCCCTCAAAGATTATTGAGCCAGATGTTGGCTCGTATAGCTTGAGAATTGTGCGACCAGCCGTTGATTTACCGCAACCGGATTCACCCACGAGCCCCAAAGTTTCACCAGCGTTAAGTGTGAAAGAGATGCCATTGACTGCCTTATTGGCACCCTTTACCTTAGAAAAAATTCCTTGTGATTGAAGTGGAAAGAACTTTGTTAGATCTTTAACCTCAAGAATTGGCGTAGTCATTACTGAGAGACCCTTTCACCGATAAAGCAACGGGCGGTATGACCGTCACCGCGAACTGTGAGCTCGGGCATCTGGGTCAAACATCTATTGCCCGAAACCTCTGTGATCCGCGAACATCGTGGCGCAAATGAACACCCTGCCGGTAGAGCAATCATCGAAGGTGGTTGCCCAGGGATTGCCAGCAATCGGTCGGTATGTGGTCGATCCAAGCGTGGAACAGAGTCAAGTAGGCCTCGGGTATATGGCATAGATGGATTGGCGTAGAGATCAAAGACCTTTGCGCTCTCAACAATGCGTCCGGCATACATCACATTGACCTTATCGGCCGCTCCTGCAACTACGCCAAGGTCGTGCGTAATCAAGATGATTGCCATCTTAAATTCTTTCTGCAAATCCTTGAGCAATCGCAAGATCTGCGCCTGGACGGTGACATCGAGAGCCGTGGTTGGCTCATCCGCAATGAGGAGAGATGGATTGTTTACAAGAGCCATTGCAATCATTACACGCTGACGCATTCCGCCAGAGAATTGATGCGGAAATGAAGCAAGTCGAGACTCTGGATCAGGAATACCGACTAAGCCAAGAAGTTCTGCTGCTCGCGCACGACTGACCTCAATATCCACCTGATTATGAACTTGATGCGCCTCAATGATTTGGTCACCAATTGTGTAATACGGGTGAAGTGATGACATTGGGTCTTGAAAAATCATTGCAATATCTTTACCGCGATATTGACGTAGATCGTTACTATCGATTGCCAATAAGTCGACCGGACCGCTCTTGGTCTGCAAAACCGCAGAACCTGAAACCTTTGCAGAGTGCGAATTAAGAAGGCCCATCAGCGCGAGGTTGGTAACGGTCTTACCTGAACCTGATTCGCCAACAATTGCTAAAGTCTCACCGGCTTCGACAGTAAATGAGACATCGTTAACTGCACGAACTTCACCATCGGGGGTTGGAAATGAAACCGTGAGATTTTCTACCTTCAAAACACTCATGCGATTCGCACCCGTGGATCGATATAGGCATACAAAATATCTACGACCAAGTTGATTACGACCACAATTGCCGCGGCCAAAATAGTGGTTCCAACAATGATTGGTAAGTCGTATTCAAGTACTGCCCCGATTGCCAGTCGACCAAGACCTGGCAAATTAAATACGGTCTCTGTCAGGATTGCTCCACCTAAAAGGCCTGCAAAATCTAGACCTGCCATTGTGGTAATTGGCGCGAGAGCGGCACGCAATGTGTGCTTTCCCAAAATAGTTCCTTCGTTCAAACCTTTAGCGCGCGCGGTGCGGATGTAATCTTCATTAGATGTTTCGATAACGGCGCTTCGCACAAAGCGGGTATAGAGCGCTGCATATGCGAAGGCGAGGGTGATCCAGGGCAAGAAGAGAATCTGTGCCCATTCGAAAGGATCTTCTAAAAATGGGGTGTAGTTGCCGGCAGGGAAGGGGAGGATTCTCCACTTGATTACAACAAATACGAGAAGCATTAAACCTGTTAGAAAAGTTGGAAGAGATGTTCCGATGAGAACAAAGACTGTGCTGGCGCTATCTACAACGCGGCCACGATAACGAGCTGCAAGAACTCCTAATCCAATACCCACAACAAGCCAGAGGACGAGTGCACCCAGTGCAAGTGAGAGCGTTACAGGAAGAGCTTCTCCAAGAAGTGATGTAACGCAAGCGTGCTCTTGAAAAGAGTAACCAAGGCTAGGCGCAGGACAGTCAATAAATGCAGCGCCTTCTCCGTAGGTACGTCCCAAGAAGAGACCTTTAATAAATACCCAGTACTGCATTAAGAAAGGTAAGTCATATCCGAGACGTTTGCGGTTAGCTTCAATAATGCCTGGGTCGTTGCAATTCTTTCCGCAAGTCAGTGATGCGGGATCAAATGGCAGAAAAGCAAAAATAACGTAGACGGTAAAACTGACTCCAAGAAGGATAAGGAAAGTCACTCCCAAACGACGTGAAATGTATCCAAGCATTTGCTGACTCCTTTCTCCCTAAAATTAAACTTTTTCTAATCGAACTTATTAAGTCTAGATGAGCTTGACCGAGATTTAACTCTCGATCAAGCTCATCTAGTTTTACTTATCTCCTATTTATTTCTTGAAATAGGTTTTACTTGATGTAGATGTCACCAAATGATGGTGCGCCCTGTGGCTCCCAGAAGAAGATTCCTCCGAGGCCTGAGCCCCAGATCTCCTGAGTCTTCGAGAAGATGCCTGGAACAATCCACATCTGATCAACTACATACTGATTGAGCTCGGCCCACATCTTGCCTTGCTTGACGCGATCTGGCTCAGCAAGTGCTAAATCAGACTTTGTCTTAAATGCTGCATAGGCAGGGTCATCCCAGTTCTGTGACATTGGGAATCCGCCTTCCTTTGTGAAGAGCTCAGGGATAACAGTTGAAGCGTTAGCCCAGTCTGGAGCCCATCCACCTGCAGATAGGTCAGATTGCTTTGTAGCATCGAGAACGATTGAGTAATAAGCACCTGGCTCGATGAAGTTGAACTTCATAACGATGCCAGCGTTCTTCATCATTGAATCGATCCAGATTGCTGCACCCTTCTTATTGGTCTCTGAGTCAGCTGTATCGAAGACAAGACCACGCTTTGGATCTGTTGCGCGTGCGTAAACGTCAGGGCAAGTTGTCTTTGCCTTCTCCATTAGCGCCTTTGCAACAGCTGCGTTACCAGCTGGCTTGAAATCTTCTAGGCCTGTGACCTTTGCATAGTCAAGACCCATAAGTGGCTTGATTGCACCATCTGCTGGATCTCCACCAAATGCTGCTCCACCTGAGAGCTGTACTAGTCCTGCCGCATCCTTCGCGAAGTAAACCGCGCGACGGACCTCAAGACATGGAACCTTCTTAACGTTAAATGCTGCATAACGAACATATGGGTCATAAACGTTAAGTGCGCGCTCTGCCCATTCTGCACGTGGTGCTCCATTGTCATCGAAGACTGTTGGAAGGTTTGTTGGAAGAATTGAGTCAAGTGAGAATGCGTTTGGCTCTGAATCGCTCAAGATGAGCTGATCACGAACTTCTTCAGCAAGACCGAAGCGGACAACGATGCGATCTGGGAAAGCTTGACGGATTGGATCCGAATCCTTTGACCAGTTCTCATTACGGACGAGAACCATCTCATCCTTCGCCTTGTACTTCTCGATCTTGTATGGACCAGATGAAACTGGAGCCATGTCGTATGCATCACCCTTATCCATAGCCTTTGGAACTGGGCTAAATGAAAGGTAAGTCACGGTGTAGTTGAAGTCACCAACTGAGCGCTTCAAGTTAAATGTGATGGTCTTGTTATCTGCAGAACAGGTAACAGCCTTGTCATACGCAGCAGTGTCATTGTTCTCTGTTGCATAAGGACCCTTGTATACAGATGAACCGTCTTCTGCTGATGGGATATCAAGCATTGAGATTGCATATGTAGGACCATCAGTAATTACATCTGTTGCGAATGTACGTGAAACACCGTACTTGATATCTTCGCAAGTAATTGCTGATCCATCTTCAAATGTAACGCCGTCACGGAGTGTGAACTCCCATGTCTTGTTATCGTTTGAAGCGCGACCTGTATCTGTGGCTAGGTCAGGAACAACTGCTGATCCTGCGCTACCCTCTGCACGTGCATACGCAGTAAGCGTGCGGTGCATATATGAACCGAACCATGCAATGTGCTGGCCAGTGTAGTTACGGTTTGGATCTGCGTGTGTCCATGACTCAGAGTTAGTCAGATAAGTGATTGTGCCACCCTCTGATGAACTAGAACCAGCACGCACAACAAAGCCACCAATGAGTAGAGCTACTACAGCTGCTGCTGCAATTAACTTACCCTTCGAGCCTGTTAGCTTGCTCATGTTTTCTCCTTTTGATTGGGTACTGCTATCCCTGCATCATGCATGTATGAAGGGAATTCCTAGTGGTTATCACTCTTTGGATCGAGTGCATCTCTGATCGCATCTCCCAGTAAGTTAAATGAGAGCACGACCAAAATAAGTGAAAGTGATGGAATCAAGAAGTACGTTGGTTCGCTGATGACATACTTAATTGAGTCTGATATGAGCAAACCCCATGTTGCAGATGGTGGCTGCACACCGATTCCAAGGTAAGAAAAGACTGCCTCTGCTGCTAGAAAGCCAGGTAGCGCCAAAGATGTGTAAACGATTACGGGAGTCCAAAGATTTGGAAGTAGCTCTTTGAAGATGATTCGAAAATGACTCGCACCTAGCGCGCGCGATGCCATGATGAAATCTCGCTCGCGAAGTGAAAGAACCTGCGAACGCATAATGCGTGAGAAGTATGGCCAGCCAAAAATTGCCAAGATTAAAATCAAATAGATAACACGTGCAGCGTTATCGCGTGCAATTCCAGATTTTTCGATGCGAGCAATCATCGGTGCGCTCAGCGCGATAATCATAAAGAAGGATGGGAAGGCGAGTAGAAAGTCAGTGAAGCGACCTAGAACGCTGTCAACGCGACCACGGAAGTAACCAGCGATGACACCAATCATTAAACCGATAAAGACCGTTGTGAAAGTTGTAATGCCTGCGACCAAGAATGATGTGCGCGCGCCATACATAAGGCGAGCAAGTAAGTCGTAACCGATTCCTGGTTCTACGCCAAGTGGGTGATCCCAACTGATTCCACCAAAACGACCGATAGTCTCACCGCGCTCTGTGATGGCACTGCCATCGCGTTCATTGGGATCGACATTAATGAGTATGGCGATAAGCGGGGCAAAGGCGGCGGCAAAGATAAAGAAAAGGGATGTTGCACCGGCAATGAGTCCGACTTTATTCTTCTTAAATCGACGCCAAGCAAGCTGGCGTGGGCTTCTACTGGTCAGTACTTCAGCAGGCGCGGCAACCGCGGGCAAAGTAGAGGACATTTGAGCAACGGTAGACCTCTTATTAGGCGAAGGCAATTCATTCTTTGGAAATTCTTGTGAAAATCACCCTGAATTGAGGCCAGTTGAGCTCAAATCGCGGCGGGAAGGGTCAGTCGTTCCTTGTGAACCAGCTGTGTGGCGGGCGCTCCCTTAAGTACATGGACCTTAGCCAGGCCTTCGACCTGCCAATCAAGCTCGCCACTGCGCCTAACCAAAGCGGTCAGCTCATCGATCCCGAGCAATATTGAATCTGTGGGCAGGTTGAGCAGAACTTTTGCAGCGCTATCTGGGATCCATTTAAAGAATTTGTTGAAGTGGGGAATCACTCTGATATCGGGAATCAATCCCAGCCCTAGGGTTGGTGGTTGCTTACTCATTCGAAAGTTAGGGATATGAGAACTCATTACCATCGCACCAGCGCTACAACCAGCTAGTGATGAACCGCTTCTCCATCCATTCAATACGGCTTGCCAGACTGGTGTATCAATGAGGGAACCAGCTAAATGGTGGGGATCTCCGCCCGATAGATAGATAAGCGCGCTATCGCGAATAAGGTCAACATGATGTGGGTTCATAGCATTCTCGCGGTTATAGATAGGAAGAAAATGCGTTTCAATGCCGAGACGTTCACCCTGGCGCTTGCCTAGGTCCTTCCAGAACTGTAGACGATCTGGATTTTCAAGTCCGGCAGCAGTTGGTATTTGAATGAATATCGGTTTCTTGCCACGAGCTACGCCATCGTCAATGAGAGATTTTTCAAAATCTGCCATCTCAGGTAAATACTCACCAGATCCGACAAGGGCGAGCGAGCCAACTTCTGTATTCACTGCATCACCCTAACAGGGGTCTTAATTCAACTTTACGATTGCAACTTTTAGAACCTTCAGCTGCTAGCGCTCGCGCTTCTTCTATGTTGGCGGCTTCGATCACCCAGAATCCAGCGATGATTTCATCGTTGTCGTAAAGCGGGCCTTCAGTGATGAGCGCTTGACCATTGCGAAAATCAAAGACAGTAGAGGCTGCAGGAGAATCGATTCCTACGGCAAGAATACGTTGACCAGCAGCTTCAAGTTTTTCGTTGAAATCATCGATTGCTTGACGCTCTTGAAGAGAGTGCGGCAGGCGCTCTAAAGAGTCGATAACAGAGATGAAGAATTTCATTTGAAAATCCTACCTCTTGGGCAAGGAAATCTACAGAAGTCCGATTGCGGTAAGAATTGAAGTAACAAATTCGATGATTTCACCCTGGATTGCGAAGGCAAAATCTGCAATACCCTGATTAACGCCGAAACCGTATTGGAAGGCTAACTCGTTGATACCAAAATAGACGAGATATAGACCAACGAGAGCCATCAAAACTCCCATGAATTTCTCTAGCGCCCCGCCAGCACCACGAATTTTCTTGATAAGTAGATCTTTTGAGAGCGCTGTAAAGATTGCCAAGATTGAGATTGTGGCAACGAATCCAAGACCGTAGAAAATGTAAGTAAGAAGGGACTCAACTAGAGAGGTACCGAGCGCAGTTGAAGTGACGGCCAGGAAGGGGCCAATGGTGCAGCTAATTGAGCCCAGGGCAAAGGTGACGCCGTAAAGGATATATGTAATCCAACTTCCGGTTGGAGAAACGTTTGGGCTCCAGATTTTTTTGAGAAGAATAGGCCCTTTAAAAAGTAGAGCGATACCAAAAATGAATATCAAGAGCCCCAAGATAGATGTGACGTAAGGGAGATATTTCTGGATCGATGTTGAAATAGGAAAGATGAGAAGCGAGAAGATCGCAAATACGCCGACAATACCTACACCCATCAGTCCGGAAAACTTTAAGGCCTTGGCAACTTGCGTTCGACGAGTAGTTAACTTCTGAGAGTCAAGGATTGCAAGAGAGAGATAGGCAGGTAGCATCGCAAAGCCGCAGGGGTTAAATGTTGCGAAAACCCCTGCGACAAATGCGATGGTAAATGCGGTATCAATCGTCATTTCTTGGCGACGAGCGCCTTAACTTTGGATTCAAGAAATTCGGCATCACTTGGGCCGATCTTCGTTGAAATCTTGCCGTTCCTATCTACAAAGATAAGAGTTGGCTGGATTACAACGCCAAAACGCTTCCAGACTGCTCCTGATGAATCATCGATGTTAGGAAAGGCGGATGTTCCAGTCTTCTCTACGAAGTCCAGGAGCTCTGGTTGATTGCCGAGCGCACCAACACCAATAAAGTTGACTCGCCCTTTATATTTTGCAGCAGTGGCTACCAGGTTGGCCGATTCGTTCTGGCAGATTGCACACCAAGGTGCCCAAAACCAGATAACACTCGGCGTATTCCCGCGCAGAATCTTTGAATTAAATGCACTCCCATCGACTGTCTTTGCAGTGAAGGTAAGTTTCTTAACATTGCTCTTCTTTGTCGTACCAACTGCAGCTGGCGCCAAGATCGCTCCAGCAACTAGTGACAGGACAGTGAGTGAGGCAAGCATGCGTCGCTTCTTCATAAATTAACCACCAACCTTGTCGAGCTTGAGCTTGATTCCAACCCAGGCACCAATAAATGAGAAGAGGAAGAAAGTCCATCCAGAGAGTGCAAAGGCTTGCGTACCTGAAAGGAGGTTTCCGATTGTGCAACCAAGGCTCGTAAACGATCCCCAACCGAGGAGAGTTCCTCCGGCAAGTGATGAGAGAGTGCCACGAGTTGTTAATGGCTGATACTTAAATCGATTTCCAGAGATAGACGCTGCCAGAGCTGCAATAAAGAATCCGAGAATGAGCCAACCATTATTTGTGATTGTCTCGACAGCTGCACCGATACATCCAGAGAGGCCTTCTAGCCCTTTGAGTTCTGGGTAGAGGTCGTACTTATTTCCGATGCTCTGAGCAATTGTATTGAGCTGACGCGTTGTTCCAAGTGGCTCGATACGAAGGTAGGCGGCAACACCAATCAGGCCCACAATCGTGCCGGTAACCCAAGGACTCCAGCGCTTCTTAATTAAGTTGTTGCGAATTTCGCTCCACTCAATTGCGCTACCGCCGTGATGCTCGCGCTCTTCTGGATCACTTCTCTTGATAAGCCAGATGATTGCGCCACCGATTACAAGAAGTGAAATTGCCAGCGATCCGGCGTATCCAAAGTAATTAGGGAGCCAGATTTTCGGGGCGCCCTTCACGGAGTTTTCATAGAGGAAGTTCCAAGTATTAAAGGAGAGAATAAATCCGATGATGACGCCGATAAGGCCCGGAATAGCTCGGATATACCCTTGCGTTAATCTAAAGAATTGTCCCGAGATACATGCGCCAGCTAGCGCCATACCGATGCCAAAGGCGAAAGCACCTAAGACAAGTGCGAGACTGATTGGACCGACGTGTGCAGATGGGGGGAGTTGCTCACCATCTGGCTTAGGCAAGAAAATTCCAAAGACTATTGCGTATCCAATGCTTCCGACAGCAAGTGCTGTAAAAATTGAGATCAGCCCGTAATTGCGATTCTGGTTAATTGAATCCCTAAAGATGCAGAAGATGCAGAATCGGCCACGTTCGAATGCGATTCCGAGCGCTGTGCCAATCAATAGTGAAGTTGCTGCCGGAGTGCCATATTTTTCACTGGCTTCGAGAACCTGCGAAAGAACTAGCAATCCAACAATTATTACGCCAGCGATAGCTGTACGAATGGAGTCTGCGCGACTCCATTCGTACTTAGCTTTGTTATCGGCTAGCTGAGAATTACTCAACTCGCTGCCTTTACCGCTGGATTTGTAATCAATTCAGCTGGTGCTGTTGCTGAGAACTCAAACCATGAACCGTCGTAATTCTTAACGTTCTTATAACCCAGGATCTGAGTTAGTGCGAACCAAGATGCAGATGCAAGCAAGCCTGTACCGCAGTAGAGAATCACTGGCGTATTTTCTGTGACACCGACAGCTGCGTATGCTGCCTTGATATCTGCGACAGATTTAAAAGTTCCGTTAGCGTTAAGAATGCCTGCTGTTGGAATGCTCTTAGCTGAAGCGATGTGTCCAGCCTTTGCTGAATTTCCGAGTCCAGTGCTTGTATTGGTACCAGCAAAGCTAGCATCATCGCGAGTATCTACAATCACCGCGCGATTCTTTGCCTTGCTCTGTGCGTTGGCAATAACTTCTTCAATTGTTGCACGGAGCTTCTTAGAAGCAGCAGTGGTTACATATGTTCCGCGAGGCTTTTTAGCTGGGATAGCAAGAGTAGTTGCACCGCCTGCAGCCGTCCAAGCGGCAAGCCCGCCATCTAGTAAACGAACATCAGGTACGCCGTAGAGGTTGAATACCCAAGCTCCCCAAGTTGCCCGCAGGTTAGATTTACCTTCGTGGTAGAGAACTACTGTTGAATCCTTTGAGATACCAAAGTCGCGAGCAGCAGAATAGAAAGCACTTCGGGTAACAACACCGTTTCTCAACTTTGATTCGCTTGAGTTTGCAAGCTGGGTTTTCCAATCGATGAACTGTGCGCCTTCGATGTGGCTACGTGCATAGACAGAGCGATCGTTATCTCCCACATGGATAAGAACTAGCTTTGGATCTTTGATGTTCTCTGCCAGCCACTTCGCTGATACAAGAGTCTGTGGTGTTGAAGGTGTTACTGCACTTGCTGGTGCTACGAAAGCAACTGATGCCACCGAGAGGGTAAGCACTGTTGCGATAAGTCTTTTTAACATGATTCTCCTAAGTATTTAATAGTTGTATTTGGAATTAATTTCTTGTTGACTGAAAAGGATGAAACGGGATTTTTGAGCAAAAATATTTAACAGAGAGATGAGGAATTACACGCACGGCAGTAATCAACCGTTCTGCGCTTTGTTAATGCCCAACCTGTCTTTTGCATGGTCGGTAGATTAATGGAGAGATTTAGTAATCACAACACGAGAGAAAACCGCAGTTGCAACATATTTGCACTTAAGAAAAATATGTTCTTACTACAGATCCATCTGTGTTCCGAGCGTAATTACTCGGGTTTCAGGCAATCCAAAGTAGCTAGATGCTCTCGCTGAGTTGCGATGAAGTATGCCAAAAGTCTTCTCTGTGAGGCCATTAAGTGAGCCTTCTGGCGATTCAGTGAATTTTCTATCTGCAAGGTAGTAAGTACATTCAGATTCCTCTTGAGCGCTCATTACATTTTCGATAATACTCTGTTGAATATTTACATCTTGCTTAAACCCAACCCAGACATAGAGTTGGCGAACCCTTGGGTTAACCTCTTTGAGGATTGGCTTTGCGGTAACTACCGGAACATCGCCTTGGATGACGCTTACGATAAGAATCTCCTTGGGGCAGGAGTGAAGATTATTTAACTGCGCAGCAAGTGCTTGCGGGACCTTCATGGCAGAGGTCGAGAGATAGATGCCAGTATCAGGGATGATTGATATTGACCCGGATGTGATGAGGTTTTCTACTTCATCCCAAGTCATATTCTGCTCGCTTACCGCGGTTTCAAGCGCGCTCTGTCCTTTGCGCCAAACCCACATGAGGTATGTAATCACCATTCCGATGAGCAACGGCACCCATGCTCCCTTGAAAATCTTGGTGACTGTAGCCAAGAAGAAAGAGAGATCGATGAGAATCAAGATTGGAATCACCAGATAGAGCAATTTCTTATTCCACTTAAACTTTTCGCCAGCTATGTAACCAAAGGCAATCGTGGTCATCAACATCGTTGCCGAGATTGCAAATGAGTAAGCGCTAGCAAGTGCGCTAGAAGTCTTAAAGTTAACGACGAGAAAGACTGAACCAAGTCCAATAATGAGGTTTATCGCTGGAACATAGATTTGTCCTATTACGGTACTACTTGTGTGAATAATCTTAAGTCTTGGTATTAATCCCAGGCGTACCGCTTGGCGCGATAAAGATGCAACGCCAGTTATTAAAGCTTGAGATGCGATGATTGTCGCCAAGGTGGCAAGAAGGACGAGATAGATTCGAACGCCATCATTTGGCGCTAGAGCAAAGAAAAGACTCTGATCGACGCCGGGATTTTCGAGTGCGATGACAGCCTGGCCCAGGTAGTTCAGCACAAGAGCTGGTGCCACAATAAAGAACCAACCGATTCGAATAGGGCGCTTTCCAAAGTGGCCTAAATCTGCATAAAGGGCTTCGGCTCCAGTAACAGCCAAGATGACGGACGAGAGAATGATGAAGGTATGAAAACCGTGATGCATAACGTAATCAACGGCATAGGTAGGAAGAAGCGCTTCAATAACTTCAGGGCGGTCTGCAACTTTGACTGCGCCTAAGTAACCCAGGGTTATAAACCAGAGAAGAATGATCGGACCAAAAATCTTTCCTAAGGTATTGCTGCCTTTATATTGAAAAGCAAAGAGCGCAACCAGAATCGCGACAGTAATGGGTACTGTCCACTCGGCAAATGCTGGATTGAGAGTCTTGAGGCCTTCGGTGGCTGATAGAACAGAAATCGCCGGAGTCAGCATGCCGTCGGCAACAAGAAGTGCGGTGCCGAGTAGGAGAAAGAGAATAAAGGCATACCTTGGACCACGTGTTGCATTGCGAACTTTGCCAGGCAACAGCGCGAAGAGAGAAAGAATCCCGCCCTCACCATTGTTATCTGCACGCAATACAAAGGCTAGGTACTTAACCGATACAACGAGCATTAGCGACCAGAAGATGAGTGAGACGACACCGAAGATGTCGTACTCCTCTGTGCCAGCTGCATGTAGAGATTCGCGCAAGGCATAAATCGGGCTTGTGCCGATATCGCCAAAGACAACTCCTAGAGCGCCGAGGGTAAGTAGACCTAAAGAACCTTTTTCAGCACTTTTTGACACTAGGCAAGAATACCTTCAAGAATTAAAAGGTTTGACGGTATCGGTTGACCACATCTTCGATGATTTCAATACCCAAACCAGGCTTATCTGATGGGGGATAGACCCAACCGTCCTTATGAGCAAATGGCTCGGTAATCAGCTCATTTTGCATTGGATTAACTAGTGGCTTGAACTCAAAAAGTTTAAATGCTGGGCTGCTAAATGAGACAGCCAAACTCGCAGCAGAGACAATCGCAGAGGACCAAGCATGTGCATTTGCTTGGCGGCGATGTGATTCGATGCGGGCAGCTGCCTTTACAAATCCTGTGATTCCTTCGGCTCGTCCTGGATCGATTCCAAAAACATCGCAGGTTCCTGTTGCAAGAATCTGATCAAAGCCATCGACATTCCATTCGCGCTCTCCGTAAGCGATAAGGCACTTGGTCTTCTCGCGTAGTGTTCGATAACCTTCTGGATCCCATGCACCTAGTGGCTCTTCAATCCAATCAATGTTGTACTCATCAAAGGCCTGCACTCGCTTAACTGCTGTAGCAACATCCCATTTAATGGCATAGCCCATATCAATCATCAACTTCTTATCTGGGCCAATTGCTTCGCGCATACTGCGGACATATTCAACATCGCGATCATGTTCGTAGCCAAGATTGGCGTTACCGCGCTTTCCAAAACCAACTTTCATACCTTGCATGCCAGTGCTAAGCCAGCCTTGAGCTTGTTCTGCCATCTTTGGAATAGATGCATCATGGGCATGGCCAGAGGCAATTACAGGAAGGCGATCATGAACAGCGCCTCCTAGAAGATTAAGTACGCTGGTATTGAGGGCTTTTCCTTTTATATCCCAGAGCGCGATATCAATAGCGGAGAGTGCATAGGCTGCAAGGCCTCCCCGATATCCGTACCACCAGTAACGCTCTTTAATTGCCCGCCAGATTGCACCGTTCTCAAGTGGATCTTTTCCTACTACAAATTCTGATAGACCATTTATCAGTGCAGCAACGGCACCATTAGCTTCTTTAAATTGGGTAATTGATTCACCCCAGCCAACAATTCCGTCATCAGTTGTGATTTTTACAAGGCATAGGTAGCGCTCTGCATTAAAGTCATTTGGTTCTGGATAAGCAACCGGAATTGGCTCAATCTTTACAATACGCACTTTTTTCTCCTAAAAATCAGAATGTGTTAGCGATGCTTGGCTAATTCTACTCTCAAAAAAGCATAAACGAAAGGAAAATTTTTATTACTTGTTTTTAATCAGAAGTTTTAGCGGCTTACGGATGGCGAAGATCTCGGGGTAATCCACTTTTTCAGAGACTGTTTCAAACCCTGAGAAGCGTTGCAACAACTGCCTTAATGCAACTCTTGCTTCAAGGCGTGCTAGTGGGCCACCAATGCAAAAATGAATTCCATGGCCAAAGCTAAGGTGACCCTGATCTTCTCTGGCAATATCAAAAGAGTTTGGATTAGCAAACTTTGATGGGTCGCGATTAGCTGCGGCAATCATGAAGTGAAGGTAATCGCCTTTCTTGATATTAACGCCACCAAAAATGGTGTCGACCGAGGCGACTCGTGATTGCTTAAGAATCGAAGAGTCATAACGCAAGGCTTCCTCTACCGTCTTCTCAATAAGATCTGGATTGCTGCGAAGCTTCTCCTCTTCGAGAGGATTGCGCGCAAGGGCCAAAACCATATTTCCAATTAGACCCTCTGTAGTCTCGAAGCCAGCAAAGAAGAGTTGAATACTCATGCCGACGAGCTCTTCATCAGTAAGGCGACTATCTTCATCTTCAATCAGCAGAAGTTTAGAGAGCAGATTTTCACCTGGGTTTTTTCTTAGTTCTGCAAATAAAGCAAATAGATACTCTTTCGCTTCCAGGGCCATTGCATTTGCGTGAGCAGCCTGCTCTGACGTCACTCGAGCATTTGCACTAAAACCAGCAACTCCATCGGACCAACGCTTGAGATTAGATTTTGCTTCAAGAGGTATACCAAGAAGGATGCAAATAACGGCGGCGGGTAGATGGAAAGAGAACTCGCTGACTAGGTCAAAGCTCTCCTTCTTTGTAGCTGTATCAAGTAGCTCTGTCACGACCTTTTCAATCTCAGGTTCAAGTGCGGCAACAGTACGGGGTGTAAATGATTTGCTAATTAAGCGACGAAGACGTGTGTGGTTGGGCGGATCTTGAAAAACTATCCAGTTATTCAGAACAGTGATGATCTCGGAGTATTGCTTACGTTCTTCAGCAGAAAAATGTGAAGCTGCAACAGTCATGCGTTCAGAAGCATTGAAGAGATCAGAGTGCAAACCTTCTTCAACTAAATCATAAGAAGTAACAATCCAAGCATTGATTTGCTCGCTAAAAACAATTCCAGATTCTTTCTGCATCTCACGCAACGTTGGATACGGATTTAAATAGTATTGCGATGAAAGAAAAGAGGCTGCTTCGCTCATTTCAGAAGCTTATATGGGAAGATTGACCTATGGCAATCATTTTTGCACTTGGATCTGCGCTATCGATTGCACTTGGAACTTTTCTCACAAAGTCTGTAACTATTCGTCTTCCAGGATTTTCATCAGTCGGCGTTCTCTTTTATTTGAATGCTGTCGTCATTGCTCTCGCTTCTTTCTTTATGCCAATCTGGAATCCGATGGAGCTATCTGATGTTGCGCGCGCTCTTTCTGGCGGAGTAACCACAGCACTTGGTGCATATCTGATCTTCCTCGTTGTTTCGCGTAGCTCGGCATCTGCTGCAGGCGTTGGACAATCTCTAAGTCCCGCTGCTGTACTGGTGCTCTCTCCCTTGTTTTTGCGGAGTGAGGTTTCACCGGCACAAGTTGTACTCGTTTCTGTGATAGTCCTTGCGGCCTTATTTCCACTCCGAACAGCTCTGGAATCAACTTCATCGTTAACATCTTTTCTGCTTATGGCAGCGATTGGTATTTGTACTGCAACGACTACAATCTTGATTTCATTACAGCTTGCTCAAGGCATGGAGTTAGTCCAGATTTTGCTTATTCAGCAGGTCACTGCTGGATCCTTATTTATCGCCTTTTATCAGCCAAAAGGCTTCACATTTAGCGATTATTTATCGCTCTCGCGCCGTTCAATCTTCATGGGTATGGGTTGGATTCTAACTGTCGCTGCGCTTGCATCAGGCAGTGCCATCTTGGTTCAAAGCGTGTTGGCAACTGTACCTATTTGGATTTTGATAATGGAGACAATAGCCGCCCGTAAAGTTCCTGCAACCAATGTAATTGTTAGCGCGCTTCTGGCAAGTACAGGAATTATTTTGCTATCAACAGTATTTGCTTAAAGATTTAGTACATCAACTGTCCACCGGAGACATTTAAAACTGTTCCGGTCATATAACTTGAAGCACCTGATGCGAGAAAGAGTACGGCACCTGTCATCTCGGTGGGATCTGCAGTGCGACCCATTGGAATCATTGCAATAAAACTCTTCATCGCTTCATCTGATTGGCCATCACGCAACATTGATGTTTCAACTCCGCCAGGAGATACCGCGTTGACGCGAACATTTGCAGGAGCAAATGATCGCGCTAGTCCGCGAGTCATTGAGACAATGCCACCTTTGCTTGCTGCATAAACAACTGAACCACCGAATCCACCTGTCCACCAGCCTTGTGAGGCAAAGTTAACGATAGATCCTGGGCGAGAATGACTCTTAAGTGCTAAATATGCTGCGCGGTTAAGGAAGAAGGTGGCCTTCAAATTAACATCAATCTGGAAGTCCCAATCTTCCTCAGTTACTTCCTCAACGCTGCCACGTCTGCGAAGTACAGCAGCGCAGTGAGCGAGAGCAACGAATGGACCGAGCGCTTCTGCACGCTCAAAGATGGCGGCGTGCTGAGATAAATCAGCTAAATCAGCTTCAAGAATCGCATGACCAGAACCACTGAGGCGAGAGTGTGCTTCTGCAAGTTTTGATCCGGGAATATCAACCAACAATACGTGTGCACCAGCTTCTGCGAAGGCAGCCGCAACTTCACGACCGATTCCACCAGCAGCACCTGTAACGACAACGCTGTTTCCGGCTAAACCAGAGTCGCTGCGCCACATCTCTTTGGTCAAATTACTACCATCTCAATATCGAGAAGTTCAGCAACTGATTTGAGATCAGCTACGCGATGACCTGTGCCGAGCGCCCAGTGATGAGGTACGCCAGTTGCAGACCAAGCATCACACCATTCGCCAGGATTGACTCCGAAGTCGATGAGTGAAGTTGTATTACCGATTTGAAGACGTGGTCCATCAACAACCTTGCCTTCGGATGCAACGAATTGATAGGTACCGTTGCGACGTTGGGTTACGCCAAAGACGGTGACCGGTCCATGAGTGACATCGAATTCAACTGAAACGCCATATCCGCGCTTACCGTGGAATACACCGAGACCACGGAGCATTGGCTTGCCATTACTGATTGCAAGGTGAGCTGGCCCATCATGTCCCATTTCGACAACACCTTGATTGAAGTTAAGCGCCTGGAACTCAGTAAATGAACCACCAGCGCCCATGCGATCGAGCATCAACATACCGATTGAGGTGCGAAGTTCGTATTCACCTACTGCAGGCACTCCTTCGGCGGTAAGCAATGAGCAACCAAGAATCATTCCGGCACCAAGGCGTTCGTGGATTTCTCCATCGAGGCCGCGGTGATAGTACGCAAGGCTATTGATATCAAACTCATCAACCAGCTGTCGCAGACCTACGGCAACTTTGCCAGCCCAGCGGAAATCTTCTTCAACAACAGTCTTATCAATCTCAAAGATAGAACGAGCTTCCTCTAGAACCTTATCAATCTCTTTCTCGGAGACTTTCTCAACTCGAACACGTAGGTCATCAAATTCGAGGACCTCCATATGGCCACCAAAGTGTGTTGTCACCATCGTCATATCGGTAGAGACATCGAGCATTCCTGGATAGAGATGGCCCATGATTCCGTGACGAGAGTTGCGCAAGATGCTCTTAATTGATGCGGCTTGGATCCAAGAGTAGATCTTCTTCCAAGCACGTTCTTCATGTAAGAAGCCCGAGACTGAGCGGAAAGGAACACCAGCGCGTTCGAAGGCATTTGCAATCTCTGGTAGCGGACATGCACCGCAATAAGCAAGCCAAGCACCTGTATCAAAGTTTGCATGGTCCATCTGCTCAGTTGGTTGCATATTGATTACCAATACTGGAGAGCTAGAGCGTTGTGCAATAGGTATGACCATTGATGAAGTCATGTAAGTAGTCAGGAACATGACAATCAGGTCGCATCCAGCTGCACGCAACTTCTCTGCTGCAACTGCACCTTCTTGTGCATCAGAGATAAAACCTACATCGACGAGTTCTACATCCATCTTGCCAATTTGTTCAGAGACAAAACGTGCAGAGCTCTGCAATTGGGGGAGAAGGTTAGGAAACTGTGGCCAATATGTTCCAAGACCGCCAGCAACTAAACCAACCTTGATCGCTTTATGTGGGCGCCGTGACGGAATAAGCCGTGTTGGCGGCGTTGGATTGAGAGTCATAGCTAACCCTTCTGCGAGACGATCTTTTGGCGAATTTGATCGAAGGAGACCGCTGCGATGAGCAGAATACCTTGTGCGATACGTTGCCAGAAAGATGGAATATCAAGAAGGATGAGACCGTTATTGAGAACCTGAATAACAATCAGACCAAGAACTGTGCCTAGAAGCGTTCCGCGACCACCGGCAAGACTTGCACCGCCGAGAACGATTGCAGTTACAACTTCGAGCTCAAGACCCTTAGCTGCATTTGGATCTCCCGCAGAGAGCTGAGATGCAAGTACCGCTCCAGCGAGAGCTGCTGAGACGCTTGAGAGAACGAAGGTAATAAAGAGGATGCGGTTAGAGCGGATACCTACAACGCGAGCTGCATTTGGGTTAGCTCCGATTGCATAGAGTGAGCGTCCATAAGATGTGCGACGCAATGTGATGATTCCGATAACTGCCAAGCCAGCGAAGATAAGGATTGGAAGCGGGATGCTAAATGGTTGTGCAGTACCAAGCCATTCAAAACCGAACATCATTACTGTCTGGCCATTACCGGCAAGGAGTGCAACACCGTAGAGGGTTGCTAAACCACCAAGAGTTGTAATCAATGAGTTTACGCCAACAATCGTGACGAAGAAGCCGTTGATAACACCAAGAACGAGACCGAAGACAAGACAGGCTGCCAGACCTACGGCAATACCTCTATCGTTGACTGTTTGGGCAAGAAGCATTCCTGATACAGCTGCTGCAGATCCAACTGAGAGATCGACATGGCCAGCAATCATTAAGAAGGTTCCGGGCACGCAGACGATTCCTGTAACAGCAAGGGCTACGAGGATGTTTTTAAAGTTTTCGATATCTAAGAAGTACTCACTTGTAACGGAGAAGAAAATCACCATCGCCAAGAGGAAGATGATGAGTGGCGCAGTCTGTGGGATTGAGAAACCCTTTGCCTGCTCTGCATCACCTGTTGCTTTATCTGAAGTTTTCTTGATCATTCTTCTTCTCCTAACTTGATGCTGATACTAAAGTTTTCGCATCAACGGAATCTCCGGTGAGCTCTGAGACAATTTTTCCTCGCGCCATAACCAGGGCGCGATCTGCGAGTAATACAACTTCTTCATAATCTGAAGTTGCAACAAGGACAGCCATGTTGCTCTCTTTTGCTTGGCGGCGGATGATTTCGTAGATATCGCGACGAGCACCCACATCTACTCCACGAGTTGGCTCGACGAGAAGCAAGACTCGAACATTGGCTTCAAACCAACGTGCCAAGAGGACTTTCTGCTGGTTTCCGCCGGAGAGAGTTGCAATCTCTTGGGTAGAACCACTTCGTGAGCTAATGCGCAGCGCCGCTGCCCAACGCTCGAAAGCTTGAACCTCTTTGAGCTGACTTACAAAACCGAGAGTCGACATCTTCTTCCAACAAGTGACTGCAAGGTTCTCGGCGACAGAACGAATGCCGAATGAGCCTAAGCGCTGGCGATCGGCCGGTAGATACCCGATACCGAATTCAGCCGATGCTGCTGGGGATTTAGGCGTGAAATTCTCGCCAAAGATTTCGATGGATCCACCTGTAACAGGGCGAAGACTAAAGATACTTTCTAGAATTTCTGCTGTACCTGATCCGATTTTTCCGAAGAGGCAGACAACCTCACCTTCATTGACAGTGAGAGAAACATTTGAATAATCGTTGCGGCTCGAGAGGCCATTGAGCTTGAGCGCAGGCTTACTTGTCTTCACAGCAGATGGGCGGGCATTCTTCTCTGCCTCTTTACCGAGCATTGCGGTAACCAAAGCTGTTCGGTCAATCTCAGAGTTTTTGACTGTAAGGACTGAGTCTCCATCACGAAGTACTTGTACGCGATCAGCTACACGCGCTACTTCATCAAGTCGGTGGGTAATATAAATCATTCCGACACCTTGTGATTTGAGCTGATCCATAACGGTAAAGAGGCGATCTACCTCAACACTTGAGAGCGCAGCGGTTGGCTCATCAAGTACGAGCACCTTGGCATTTTGAGTTAGCGCTCGTGCGATTTCGAGTAATTGGCGCTCGCCTACACGAAGTGAGCCGGCAATTGCATCAACTGGGATATTGACTTGCAGGCGATCCAAAATTTCTTTCGCCTTCTTCTCCATCTCTGACCACGCAACCATGCCACCAGAACCTGGCCACTGACCCAAGAAAATATTCTCGGCAACAGTCAGGGTCGGCGCGTCATTGAGTTCTTGAAAAATCATGCGGATGCCGAGTTGGCGCGCCTGATATACATCAAGACGCGCCAACTCAGTACCGTCAATCGAGATTGTTCCACTCGAAGGTGGAATGTCTCCGGCCAGAATTTTTACGAGAGTTGATTTTCCTGCTCCATTTTCACCGAGAAGTGCGAGCACCTCTCCTGAACCTAGATCAAGATCTACACCGTGCAGAACCTCCACGCCACTATAGGACTTATGGATGTTCCTTAGCTGTACTAAATCTTTTCCCATTAAATCTGACCGTTCTTTCTCTAGTTATTTACATCATATCTTTCAACAACATCGTGCTTTCGCACAATGCGCTTTTATTGCAATTACTTAAAGGAGCTTACTTACAAGCTGGAACCTTAAAGTTCTTGTCAATGTTTGCTGCGTTGATTGATACGTGCTTGATCTTGAGCTGGAATGGAACTTTCTTTCCCTTGATTAGGTCAAGAAGGTAAGGAACACCAATCTCGCCGTAACGCTCTGGGTAGTAAGCAGTTGATCCGATCCAGTTTGGATTGGTCTTGATATCGCACCATGCTGAAGCTGATGCACCCTGACCTGCTCCGTAGATATCCTTTTCGCGTCCAACAGCCTTAGCTGCTGAGAATGCGCCCTGGATACCTTCATCGTTAATTGCTACAACGATGACCTTGTCTTTTCCTGGAAGTGTTGTGAGTGCGTCCTTCATCTTGTCAAGTGCGAGATCAAGGCGACCAGCATCAAGCTTCTTTAGCTTAGGTGCGACAATTCCTGCTCCACAAACACTTTCGAATCCTGAACGGTATCCACCCATACGAGCTTCGTTAACAAGTCCTACACCGAAATCTTCAAGTGAGATAAATGCATCGAATTCGCAATTGAACTTGGTCTTAAAGAACTTACCAAGTGCTTCACCTGCAACGAATCCAGCCTTTGAGTTGTTAGCACCCATGAAAGCTGACTGGCATGGATCTTGTTCGATGTCGATTGAGATAACAGGAACATTTGGTCCAGCCTTACAGATAGCAGCAGCTGCATCAGATACAGCGTTGAAGTTCAGGTATCCCTGTACCTTCTTGAGCTTAAATGTCTTTGCGCACTCAAGTGCCTTTGCAGCAGAGAGTTTTCCATCGCAATATACGAGAGTTGCTCCAGCTTTCTTTGCTTCGCGACGAACTGAATCGCCGACATCCTTACCGAAACCAATGGCATCATCGAGACCGATGTAACCAATTGTGATTCCCTTACCGTAACCTGGCTGTGCCTTACGGAAATTTACATCCGCAGCAGTTGCAGGCATCACGCTAGTGCCGAGCATTGTTGCTGTAGCGATTGCTGCCACAGCTCCAAGAAGCACTTTTTTAGAAGTGATCTTCATACTGGATAGTTACCTTTCTCTACTTATTCTCCGGACGGGATTTCTTTTCGAAAAGGTTATTCCTAAAGCTCCCGTGTGTAGGGAATCGTTTCCAATTTTGAAGGCACTGTCAAGGATTCTTTTGAAATGAGTCCAAATCGTTATCAAAATTGAACACGTTTAAATAATGCTCATACGGGGAAGGGCAGAGTTATACCGACTCGATAAAGGCTCTCTGTGCCTGGGCAAAACGCTCAGCCATGAGGCGATAGCCGGCGCTATTGGGATGAAGCTTGTCCGGCAGGTTGGATTCATCGCTTGCTCCGAAGAGAGTCAAGCCATCCATGAAGTGAAGGTTGGCATCTGATCTCTTAGAAACAACGTCAGCTAAGAGTTCACGCGTGCGTTGGAGCGTGAGAGCGCCAGCGGCAAATTCTGCAGGCCGCTCTTTACCAAAGAGCGTTGCTCCATCAATCATTGTTGGGCCTGGTGTCTCTTCATGGAAGGGGCACCAGATGGCAGAGATAATGATGATGGGCGTAAGCGGTGCGCTCTCACGGAGAATATCGAGAAAATTATGTACCGCAGGTACAAAAGCACGCTCGCGCATTGAATCGGCATTAACGATATTGATGCCGAGTTTAAGTGTGATGACATCTGCCGGAAGCGCGGCCATTGAGCGGGCGACGAAACCATCGAGCTGACATTGGCCAGCGAGACCAAAATTTGTGATGTTGAGATTAAGAAGTTGCGCCGCTCGCAGCGCCCATGCATCCATTGGTCGGTCTGCTTCGATGCATTGGCTAATCGAACTTCCGTAATGCAACCAGCGCTTTCTAGAATCAAGTGGTGCCGCTTTTATCTCACTGGTTGCAGCAACCTCAGCGATTTCGACAATTGCAGAGGTT
>Ga0208788_1000226_pt1 | contig 28679 bp, 27 predicted proteins | sample Wag4_2014_7_11_3_FD_187363 | JGI IMG/M metagenome (GOLD analysis project Ga0208788, IMG submission 187363) | Fresh water mixed with fracking chemicals microbial communities from Ohio, USA - Utica-2 Time Series FC 2014_7_11 (SPAdes) (version 2) ...
CTATGAAGGCTGTGTGGTTTAAAAACCACGTTGCTTACACAATGGCAAAGTACGGAATGAGCATGTGCGTGTTAGGCATGGCCGAAGAATTCAAGCGCGATGGAATTGGTGTTAATGCGTTGTGGCCTCGCACGGTAATTGATACCGCAGCACTTCAAATGATTCCAGGCATTGATGCACTTGCAGGCCGAACCCCGCAAATTCTGGCTGATGCTGCACACATCATCTTTAACCGAGATGCAAAGGAATGCACCGGAAACTTCTTTGTCGACGATCTACTTCTCGCCAGTGAAGGAATTACGGATCTCGACAAGTATTCCGTTACGCCTGGGACGAAGGATTTCTTGCTCGATTTCTTCTTAGACTAAAAAAGGATTTCCTTAACAAATGCCAGCACTCGAAATCAACTCCACTAACGTCATTGCCGAAAATGAACGACACGGTAGAGCCCGTGATTTGTTCTGGCCATGGTGTGGTGCCAATGTCTCACTTCTTGCCCTTTCTTACGGTTCTTTTTTCCTAGGTTTTGGAATCTCTTTTTGGCAAGCAACTCTTGCTGCAGTAATTGGAACAGTTCTTTCATTCTTAATCGTTGGTTTTAGTTCTCTGGCTGGAAAGAAATCTAATGCGACGACAATGGTTCTCTCGCGAGCGGCCTTTGGAGTTAAAGGCAATGTTCTGCCGGGTTTTCTTTCGTACTTAGTTTTTGTGGGATGGGAAACCGTACTGATTTCACTTGCAACACTGGCAACCGGAACCGTTTTCGAACGAGTTGGCAACGTAGATAGAAATATTGCGATGGTCTTTGGATTCATTCTTGCGGTATCAATTACCCTCGTAGGCGCCGTGCTTGGATTTAAAGTAATTATGAAACTCCAGAAATACCTAACTCTGATTACGGTTGTTTTGACACTTGCTTATGTGCTGCTGACTTTAGATTCTGTTCAATGGAGTTCGGTTTTTGAAGTGCCGAGTGGACCGATTCAAGGATTCGTTGGTGCTCTCATTTTCGGAATAACAGGCATTGGTTTGGGATGGGTCAATGCTGCAGCTGATTATTCGCGGTATTTGCCAAGATCGGTGAAGAGTCAATCTGTAGTTGCCTGGACTGTGCTTGGCGCATCAATAGTTCCAGTAACTCTGGTTACTTACGGAGCAGCGCTATCTGCAAGTGATTCGAAGTTATCAGAAGCGATTGCTATGGATCCAATTGGCGCTCTTACAACCCTTTTGCCAACCTGGTACCTAGTGATTTTTTCATTAGTTGCCATTTTAGGTTTAGTTGGCGGTGCGATACTTAATCTCTACTCATCCGGCTTAACTCTTGTCAGCCTTGGAGTTCCAGTTAAACGCCATGTTGCCGTTTCAATAGACGGAGTTTTAATGCTGATTGGTGTGGTTTACATCGTGTGGGTCGCCGATAACTTCTTTGCGCCCTTCCAAGGATTTCTGATCACACTCGGCGTACCAGTTGCGGCATGGAGTGCTGTATTTGTGACAGATGTTTTGTTGCGAAAGAAGAGTTACAGCGAAACCGACTTGTTTAATCCACTCGGAAGATATGGATCCGTAAACTGGAGTTCAATTCTGACAGTAGTAATTGCATCAGTTATTGGATGGGGCTTTGTCACAAATACATTTGCATCATGGTTGAGCTGGCAAGGGTATTTTCTTGCGGTGATTGGCGGAAAAGACGGCGCCTGGGCATATTCAAACGTTGGCGTGATATTTGCAATGGTCGTGGGAGTGCTTGGTCGAAATTTCTTCGGTCGAAAGAGTATTGCTCTCCAAGAGAGTTAAAGCCAAGCAAAAACCCCGCCACATCGGTGACGGGGTTTTTGTTTAATCCATTTTAGAGATCGAAGTAGAGCTCGAACTCTGCTGGGTGTGGACGCAAGCGAACATAATCAACTTCTTGTGTGCGCTTAAATGCAATCCAAGTGTCAATCAGATCTTTAGTGAAGACACCACCTTTAAGCAAGAACTCATGATCTTCTTCAAGATTATTAAGCACTGCTTCGAGTGAACCCGGAACCTGTGGGATAGCTGCAGCTTCTGCACCCTCTAGTTCATAGAGATCTTTATCGACTGGCTTTGGTGGTTCGATCTTGTTGATAATTCCATCGAGTCCTGCCATCAACATTGCAGCAAACGCTAGATATGGATTTGAAGATGGATCAGGGCAACGGAACTCGATGCGCTTTGCTTTTGGATTCGAACCAGTAATTGGAATACGAATACATGCAGAGCGATTACGAGCAGAGTAAACAAGGTTTACTGGTGCTTCATATCCTGGAACTAAACGGTGATATGAATTCACAGTTGGATTAGTAAATGCAAGAAGCGAAGGTGCGTGCTTTAGAAGTCCGCCGATGTACCAACGAGCCATATCTGAAAGATCGCCGTAACCATCTCCAAAGAACAACGGCTTGCCATCTTTCCAGAGTGATTGGTGAACGTGCATACCTGAACCATTATCACCATAAAGTGGTTTTGGCATGAATGTCGCTGTCTTGCCATTTTCCCAAGCAGTGTTCTTAATGATGTACTTAAACTTCATTACATCATCACCTGCGTTAAGAATGTCGCTGAAACGGTAATTAATTTCCATTTGACCCGCTGTACCAACTTCGTGGTGAGCGCGCTCAACAAGCAGACCAACTTTGCCGAGATTCATAACCATTTCATCGCGTAGATCAGCGAATTGATCTGTTGGTGAAACTGGGAAGTAACCACCTTTAATTCGAGTGCGATATCCACGGTTAGGAGTTCCATCAGCATCGTATTCTGCGCCTGTATTCCATGCGCCTTCATAAGAATCGATGTGGTGGTATGACTCGTGCATATCTGTTTTGAATCGAACTGCGTCAAAGACATAGAACTCGGCTTCTGGCGCAAAGAAAGCTGTATCTGCGATTCCAGTTGATTGTAGATATTCAACTGCTTTACCAACTACGCCACGAGGATCGCGACTGTATGGTGAATTATCATCAGGATTATGAACACTGAAAAGTATGACGAGCGTTTTTTCCTTACGGAAAGGATCAACGAATGCTGAGCCTGGAACCGGTAGCAACTTCATATCTGATTCATGAATTGCTTGGAATCCTCGAATTGATGAACCATCAAACATGAGTCCATCTGTAAAGACAGCTTCGTCGAAAGATTCAACTGGCACATTGAAGTGATGTTGAATTCCAGGAAGGTCGATAAAGCGAACGTCGATTAACTTAACGTCTTCTTTTTTAATGAATGCAAAAATTTCTGCAGAGTTCTTAAACATTTTTCTCCCAGTTAGTGCTGATCGCAACATTGCGTACCGCTTCGTCGAGGCCGCTTGGGCAAAGGCTACGAGTTAAAGGTGAAAAAGGCATAACCCGCGTGTTACGTCTATGTTACGAATTGCAGGCTCTAAGGCTCGGGTTAGGCTTAGCGCATGCATCGAGAGGTCACTTTGGGAAGGCGCTTCGGCGCAATCAGTCTAGATTGGCTGGCGAGCTACTTGATAGCAACAGTCTTCTTTAGTGGTTCAGGAACCTTTTTAGAGCGAACCGCCGGCTCTGGCGTTCCAGCTCTGATCATCTTTTTTACTCAGTATTTTCTCTTGATCACTCTACAAGGGGCATCTGCTGGTCACAGAGTATTTCGAATGAGAATAGTTAATTTCTATGACGGATCACGGCCCACTGTTCGTCAGGCGCTGATAAGAAGCTTGTTAATGGTCGCTGTTATTACAGCTATTACTTACGATGAAGATGGTCGAGGCATTCACGAACGATTTAGCCAAACAAAAATAGTTCTAACCGAATAGCTCACTAGCGAATTCGTACACCCTTAGGTAGCGGACCCTTTGGAAGTGGCATAGACAATCCACCGACAGCTTTTAGGCGCGCACGAACTTCTCGCATCTGATGAGCAGAAAGTTTCTTCGGCAGTTTTGCGAGGTGTTTCTGTAATTTACGTATTGAAATTTGGCCCTCTAAGTCGCCAACAATAACTTCTGTAATTGGCACACCCGGAGCAAAACGTTCCGATTTTTTGCGTTCATCGGCCAACATTTGCTTGACGCCTTGAGAACCTTCTCCAACTAAAACTATTCCGGCGCGACCCACACTTCTATGAACCATGTCTTGATTGCGAGCAACTGCAACAGCCGGTGTAGTTGTCCAACCTTTCTTAATCGCCATCAAAACTGATGCACCCGCACCGAGTTGTCCTTCAATCGTTGAGTATGCAGCTGTCGATGCTGATCTTGTGAAGAAAAACATTGCCGCAAGGAGAGCAATTGGAAGAGAAACAAAAGCCACGTAAATTGGATGATCAATGACGATGCCAATACCAATTCCGATGGACCACACGAAGAGGAAAACTCCCAGTATTGCCAAACCTATCCAACGCTTCACGCTCTTGGTTACAGAGTAGGCATCTCTGATCGTTTGAAAACGACGAGGTTTAATTGCTCCGTCTTGGTTCTTCTTTTTTCGCTTGAACATGCTCATAAGTTTAGTGGGGCAGGGGCCGTACCACCAAGGCGCACGGGCGCCCAGCGTTGGCCTTGGTGATTATCTGGATACACTTCTTGAACTTTATGCAGCAGGGAAACCAGCACACTTCGTAATTGGCTTTCACCCTCTTCCACATCACAATCTTTTGCAAAATAAAGTGGCTCACTAAATGCCACCGTAATTGGATAGCTATTTCTTAGCAGATCCTTCTTTACTCCTTTGGTCCACACTCTTTGGCTGCCCCAAACAATAGTTGGAATGATAGGTACACCTGCAGCCATAGCCAATCGAACAGCTCCAGATTTAAGTCCTTTAATTTCAAAACTTGTAGAGATGGTTCCTTCCGGAAATATGCCAACTATTTCACCCTTACGAAGTGCGCGAAGTGCGGCAACAAAGGATGCGGAACCATTTGAGCGGTCAACATTGATGTGGTGCATTCCACGCATCAATGGACCCGCTAATTTGTTATCAAAGATCTCCTTTTTGGCCATGAAACGTACGTAGCGTTTTTTAGGAAGCACAGCGGTTCCAACAATGGCAAAATCCAAGTAACCAACGTGGTTCATAGCAAGAATTGCGCCGCCTTCTTGGGGAATATTTTCTTCGCCTGAAAAAGTGAAACGCAAACCAAGGTATTTCCAAAAAGATTTAATTACGACAACAACAGGGGGATAGACAAGATCAGCCACTCGTGGCACCAGTTTTTGCAGCCATTGCTTCTTTGTACAAACGTCCAGCTCGATAGCTAGAACGTACAAGCGGACCACTCATTACGCCAAGGAAACCAATTTCTTTTGCTTCAGCTGCGAGTTCAACGAACTCCTCTGGTTTAACCCACCGAATTACTGGATGGTGGCGATTGGTAGGTCTTAAATACTGTGTAATAGTGATCAGATCGCACCCAGCACTTCGTAGGTCATGGAGTGCTTGCGAAACTTCTTCGCGAGTTTCGCCGAGTCCCAGAATTAAGTTCGATTTTGTAATCAATCCATAATCGCGCGCCATCGTGATAACGGTTAGAGACTTCTCGTAAGTAAATGCAGGTCTGATGCTCTTAAAAATACGCGGCACCGTTTCCAAATTATGGGCAAAAACCTCCGGTTTAGTTTCAAAAATTTGATTAAGTAGATCTGCCTTCGCATGAAAATCCGGTGCCAGCATTTCCACGCCACATCCAGGATTTAACTCATGAACTTGTCGAATGGTCTCGGCGTATAACCAAGCACCTTCATCTTCAAGATCATCTCTTGTCACACCAGTAATCGTTGCGTACTTCAATCCCATTGTCTTGACTGATTCGGCAACTTTGCGTGGTTCTTCACGATCTATTGGATCAGGTTTGCCGGTATCAATATTGCAAAAATCGCATCTGCGCGTGCACTTTTCTCCACCAATTAAGAAGGTTGCTTCTTTATCTTCCCAACATTCAAAAATGTTTGGACAAGCAGCTTCTTGGCAAACTGTATGTAAACCTTCAGACGACACAAGTGAGCGAAGTCGGGTGTATTCGGGCCCCATATTGGCACGAGTTTTAATCCATTCAGGTTTGCGTTCAATAGGTGTCTGAGCATTGCGCGCTTCAATTCGGATCATTTTGCGACCATCAGGTGCAATTGTCATACGCACACCTTACCTAGTGTTGAAATCAAATTTCTCTCCAAAATTGGCAAAACATCTGAAGGAGTAATTTCGCGCTTTAATTCCTGGGACATAGAAGTCACTTGAGCATCTGCGATACCGCAAGGAATTATCTGTGCAAAAGGGGATAGGTCTGGATCTACATTGAGTGCAAATCCGTGCATGGTGGTGCCTTTAGCGACTCTGATTCCAATAGCTGCGATTTTGCGAGGAATCAATTCATCATTAATCCAGACACCTGAACGTCCTTTAATTCTCTGTACTTCAATGCCGAATTCCTTACAGGTATCAATCAACGCACTTTCCAGTTCGCGAACGAAACCTACTAATTCAGATGGCTTTGCTAGACGCAAAATGGGATATCCAACTATCTGTCCAGGGCCGTGCCACGTAATTTTTCCACCGCGATTTACATCGATCACTGGTGTGCCATTTGCTGGTCGCTCGTGATCTAGTGTGCGCTTTCCTGCAGTGAACACGGATGGGTGTTCAACAAAGAGAAGAGTGTTTGGAATCTGAGACGAACTAACCTGTTCGTGAGTTTGTTCTTGGATGATTAAGGCGTCGGCATATGCAAGGTGCTTTAAATCATGCACCAAAATACTCCGCTGGATGGTCTCGGTGGGCGCCACGGAGTAAGCCTAAAGGTAGGCTTGCCTAGTCGCGAATCACGCGCTCCCGCCAGATTGAAAGGCTACATTTCAGTGTCCATAAGCACATCTCAGAAATCACGTAAACCCTTCGCCCTAGCAATGCTCGTAGTTTTGTTCTGGTTTTTGCTCACCGGTGTTTTTGGTCCTTTGTTTGGAAAACTTTCATCCGTACAAGAGAACAACAACTCTTCATTCTTACCTAGAGGCGCTGAAGCGACTCAAGCGTCTGAGTTGATTCAAACCTTTTCAGGTAAAGATTCTTTTAATTTTCCAGCGCTAGTCCTATTTGAAGGCGATGCCACACCTGCAAATCTTCAAGCGATTAACTCTCGCTTAGATTCGATTAGTGAATTAACTCTTGCAGGAACGCCAGCAAAAATCGCGGATTATCTTGCTCCTGGTCAGAGAATTTCTGCGTTCCCATCAGAAGATGGCAAAGCGATTCTGGCAAATGTTCCACTCGATGGAAATTCACTGACAAAATTACTTCCAAATGAAGAACCAGTACTACCGGCAATTGTGGAAGCACTACGTGAAGATCTAGGACCTCTAGCAGAGGCAAACAACCTCACTTCCTATGTCACAGGACCTGGCGGTTTACTTGGAGATTTATTTGGAGCATTCGGAGACATTGACTCAACATTGCTCTTAACAACTCTCGGCGTTGTTGCTGTTATTTTGATTGTTGTTTATAGATCTCCGATTCTGTGGATTATTCCGTTGCTCTCGGCCCTCTTTGCGCTCTCTACGGCTGGAGGAATTGTTTATCTACTTGCGAAAAATGACATTATCGATGTTGATGGCCAATCCCAAGGAATTCTCTCTGTATTAGTTATCGGCGCCGCAACGGATTATGCGTTGTTACTTATTGCCAGATATCGAGAAGAACTTCATTTACATGAAAATAGATTCGATGCTATGCGAGCGGCTTACAAGGGTGTCTGGGAACCAATTCTTGCATCGGGTTCTACAGTTGCAATTTCCCTTCTTGTACTTTTGTTTAGCCAGCTCACTAATACAGCAGGCCTCGGACCAATTGGAGCAATTGGTATTGCGTGCTCTGTCATAACAATTTTGACACTTTTACCCGCACTTCTTCTGCTCTTTGGGCGTTGGATATTTTGGCCACGCCGTCCAGAATTTGACGGTCAGGATCAAGTTCTCTCTGGTGTCTGGTCAAAGGTAGGAAACACGATTGGACGAAGCCCTCGTAAAGCGTGGGTAGTTACAGGCGTAATTTTATTGGCATTCGCTTTTACTTCGACAACGCTAAAAGCTGATGGAATTGGAACAGTCGACACTTTTACAACTAATCCTGAATCAGTTGTAGGACAAAAATTATTGCTAACACACTTTCCTGGTGGAGAAGGCGATCCAACACAGATAGTTGTAAATGTAGACAAACTAGATGCTGTTGCTGCTGCGGTAAGAAATGCTCCAGGAGTTACTTCCGTAGCGCCATTATTGGATGGTTTTGCTATACCTGGTGGGCCAACGCCAGAAATTAAAGTTGTTAATAACAAAGCAATTCTGAATGTTGTTCTCGAAAAGGCACCAGATAGCGTGGAAGCATCAAATGACATTCCTGAGATTCGACGACTTGCTCATCAAGCCGATCCGACCTCATTAGTTGGTGGAACGAGCGCTGTTTCATATGACATTCGAAGTGCAAATGATCGAGACAATAAAACAATTATTCCGATTATTTTGATTGTTATCACAATTATTCTCGGACTTCTTCTACGAAGTATTCTCAGCGCAGCGCTACTTCTGGGCACCGTTGTACTTTCCTATTTCGCAACGCTAGGAGTTTGCGCACTCGTCTTTAATCACGTATTCGGCTTTGAAGGGGGAGATACATCCTTCCCACTATTTGCTTTTATTTTCCTCGTGGCACTCGGTATTGATTACAACATCTTCTTGATGACTCGAGTACGTGAAGAGTCAATCAAACTGGGAACGCGTCAGGGAGTCATTAAAGGTTTGACAGTTACTGGAGCCGTAATTACATCAGCTGGAATTGTTTTAGCCGCAACCTTTGCGGTTCTTGGATTAATTCCTCTTGTGCCTCTAGCTCAACTCGGCTTTGCAGTTGCCTTTGGCGTTTTGTTGGACACAATTATTGTGCGCTCAATTCTGGTTCCAGCCATGGTGCACGACATCGGTCCAAAAATATGGTGGCCTTCCAAGCTCAAAAAGTAGGTTCAATGAAATTTGAAATGAACCAACGTGCCTAAGAAGGTTATTGTCATTGGTGCAGGTTTGGCGGGGTTAAGCGCTGCCATCACTCTGCAAAATGAAGGAGTCGACGTCACTGTTCTCGAAAGCAGTGATCGACCTGGCGGTCGAGTGACCAGTGATGTAATTGATGGCTTCATTTGTGACCGAGGTTTTCAACTCATTAACGCGAATTACCCGGAGATCAAGCACCTAGAAATCATGAAAGACATAGATTTCGTAGTTGCTTCTTCAGTTATTGAAATGGCGCGAAATGAATCGCGAATTCGCATCGGCGATCCGAGAAAAGCGTTCTTCTCTGTTTTCAATTCAGAGACTGGGACTTTGATAGAGAAGATTAGGTTGATTAAGTACCTGTTGATTCGAAAAAATGTTGCCAGTGTCGGCGAAGATTTGAAAGCAAATGGATTAGGTAAAACCTATGAACGAGTTCTACGACCATTCTTAACCGGTGTTTTTCTGGCTGACCCGTTGATCGTAAATGCTGAGTCTGGAAGAACGGCAATCAAAGAATTTATAAGAGGCAAGATAGGTTTACCGGCACAAGGATGCAGAGCTTTTTCTGACGCTTTAGCAGCAAGAGTTAACTCCATTGAGTACGGAGTGCAAGTAAATTCAATCAAAAAGAACCGAGTAAAAACATCGCGGGGGAGTTACGAGGCAGATGCAATTATTGTTGCAACTGATGCCACAACAGCTGCGCAGCTATTAGACCTCACTGACGTGCCCCAGCTCGTTGGTTGTACAACGTGGTATCACTCAACTACGCAATCACCAACGCAGAGCCCTTCACTCATTGTTGATAGTCAAAACCGCGGTCCACTAGTAAACACAATGGTTATTTCAAATATGGTGCCTAGTTATGCACCCGCTGGTAAGTCATTGATTTCGAGTACATCTATTTTGCCTGCCACAGAGTCAGAGGTTCGTCGACACTTATCTATTTTGTACGGAGTCGATACTAGAAAATGGAAACTAGTTGCAAAGTATGAAATTCCGAGTGCACTGCCACTTCCAGCTTTGCAAGGCGCTGCGATTTCAGGCTCGCATGTTCGTGATTCGATTTATGTAGCTGGTGATTACAAGAGCGCTCCCTCCCAAAATGGAGCGCTGCTTTCAGGGCGCTTAGCAGCCCTGTCTGTATTAGTCGACTAGCGCAGCGAGTGCGGGTGCGATGTGGGGATAATCGAAGTTAAAGCCAGCATCCATAAGAGCTTGTGGCATAACTTTTTTAGATCCCAAAATCTCGCTTGCAAACCCACCTAGCGCAATCTTCAGCGCAAAAGATGGAGCAGGAAATAGCGCAGGCCTGTGTAATGCTCTGGCTAAACCGGCAGTAAATTCTTGATTAGTAACGGGATTTGGGGAAGTTACGTTTACTGGGCCTTCAATTTTGCTTTCTAATGCAAATGTAATTGCACGGATGTGATCGTGCAGAGTAATCCACGACCACCATTGTTTTCCGTTTCCTAATTTTCCGCCTAAACCAAATCTAAATAAAGGAAGCATGCGCCCTAGTGCGCCACCTGTGGGATCGAGCACCAATCCAGTTCTAAGTTTTACAGTGCGCACATCTGAAACTAAATCAGCTGCGCCTTCCCATTCGCGGCACACCACAGCAAGAAAATCTTCACCAGCGCGATCTGTTTCAATTACGGCGCGGTTTCCGGTTTCGCCATACCAACCAATGGCACTTGCACTAATAAAAACCGAGGGTTTAACGGTATTTACCGCATTAGCAATTGCCGTTGTTCCCAAGAGACGCGAATTGAGAATTTCACTCTTGTATTTTTTGGTCCAGCGCTTATCGCCAACTCCAGCGCCTGCTAAGTGAATAATTGCATCAACTCCAGCAAGTGCTTCTAAATCGACGGTGCCAGATTGTGGATCCCAAGAGATTTCATCGGCTGCGCGACTTGCTCTGCGAACTAACTTTTGTACTGTATAGCCTTCAGACTTTAGATGACCAACAAGTGCGGTACCGATCATTCCGGAGGCTCCGGTGATCGCAACTCGTTGCATTGGTGACATTAGAGACCAAGATCCGATTCAAATGCGCCGTGTTCTAGACGTTCCTTCAGTGTCACTAGGAAACGAGCAGCATCTGCACCATCTACAACTCGGTGATCGTATGAAAGTCCCAAATAAACCATCGAACGAATTGCAATTGTTTCGCCACCGTCTTCACCGCGAACAACCATTGGTCGCTTCACAATTGCTCCGAGACCAAGAATTGCAACCTGTGGTTGATTAATGATTGGAGTATCAAATAACGCTCCACGGCTTCCGGTGTTTGTAATGGTGAATGTGCCGCCACCTAATTCATCTGGCGAAACTTTATTCTCGCGTGTACGTGCAGCAAGATCAGAAATCTTGCGCGCAATTCCGCCCATGTTGAGATCTCCAGCATTATGAATAACTGGAACGAGCAAACCACGCTCTGTGTCTACAGCAATACCTAGGTGCTCAGCGCCATGATAAGTAATTTGATCGCCTTCAACGGATGAGTTAAGTACTGGATGAACTTTGAGAGCTTCACATACCGCAACTGAGAAGAATGGAAGGAATGAGAGTTTGACGCCTTCGCGGGCTTCAAATGAAGCCTTTGCGCGATCACGCAGACGAGAAATCTTTGTAACGTCTACTTCAATAACGGTCGTTAATTGTGCACTGACTTGAAGAGATTCCACCATTCGCGCAGCGATTACTTTGCGCAGGCGTGACATTGTCACTGTCGTTCCGCGCAATGGCGAAGCCGCAACTGATGCCGTTTTTGGTGCTGATGATGCTGACAACGTAGGCGCAACTGATGTGCTTACTTGTGCAACAGGCTTTGCAGCAGCCTGCACATCTTCTTTTCTAATTCGACCGCCAATGCCGCTACCTTGAATCGCAGAAAGATTGACGCCGAGTTCTGCAGCATATTTTCTAACGATCGGAGTTACGTATGCATCAACACTTGATGCAGCAGGTGTTGATACAACTGGCGCTGCAGGCGCAGGAATTACTGGGGGAGCCGTAACAACTGGTGGCGCTACGACAGCAGGAGCTGCCACAACTGGTGGTGCTGTAACTACTGGAGCAGCAACCGGTGCTGCTGCATTTGCTCCACCAATTAATCCCAAACGAGCACCAACTGCAACGGTTGTATCAACTGGGACATCTATTGCTAAAAGCGTTCCGGCAACTGGCGATGGAATTTCAGTATCAACTTTGTCAGTAGATACTTCAAGAAGTGCTTCATCCATTGCAACACTGTCACCAACATTTTTAAGCCAACGCGTAACGGTGCCTTCGCTAACACTTTCACCAAGGGCTGGCATAGTAATTACAGTTCCAGAAGAGTTTGAAGTCGCCGCAGCTGCAACAGGAGCAACAGGTGCGGGAGTGGCAACAGGTGCTACGGGTGCCGGAGTAGGAGTTGCCGCAACAGGTGCTGGAGTTGCCGCAACTGGTGCTGCCGCGCCATCTGCAATAACTGCAAGCTCTGCTCCGACTGCAACAGTTTGATCAACACCAACAACAATCTTTTGAAGTGTTCCGGCAACAGGTGAAGGAATTTCGGTATCTACTTTGTCCGTCGATACTTCTAGAAGTGGTTCATCAACTGCAACATGATCACCTTCTGCCTTTAGCCAGCGCGTAACTGTTCCTTCTGTAACGCTCTCGCCAAGTGCTGGCATCGTGAGTGAAAATGTCATTGTCTTCTCCCTAGATTATCCGTGAGCATGAAGCGGTTTACCGGCGAGTGCCATGTGTGCTTCTCCCATGGCTTCTGAAAGTGTTGGGTGTGCATGAATGAGTGGCGCTACATCATCAGCGGAAGCTTCCCAATTAAATATTAATTGTGCTTCAGCTAGAAGTTCACCGACTCGAGAACCAACCATGTGAATACCAAGAACTGGTCCATTCTTAGCAGCTACTAACTTGATTGATCCTGCGGTCCGCAAAATTTGTGCTTTTCCGTTGCCCGCTAAATCGTAATTTAGTTCGACAACATCGTATCCGCGTTCTTTTGCAACAGCAGTTGTCAGACCAACTGAAGCAACTTCTGGTTCTGAGTATGTAACGCGGGGAACACCGTCGTAATTAATTGGGCGAGGGTTTAATCCGGCAATCTCTTCTGCCACCAATATTCCTTCACCAAAACCGACGTGGGCTAGCTGCAGCGTAGGAATTAAATCTCCAACAGCCCAAATTCCAGGAACATTTGTTCGGCACTTATCGTCAACTAGAACGTAGCCTCGGTCCATCGATAGGCCTTGTTCTTCGTATCCAAGGTTTGCAGATACAGGTCCACGGCCGACGCTGACGAGAAGCACATCGGCACTGAAAGTTTTCCCATCTTCGAGCGTCACAGTTACGGTGTCTCCGTTGATTGCTGCTGACTGGAACCGAACACCAAGTTCGAAATTTATTCCGCGCTTTCTAAATGCTCGCTCAAGTTGCTTACTTGAGGATTCATCTTCTAGTGCAACAAGATGAGGCAATCCTTCGATGATTGTGACTTCAGCGCCAAAGGATTTCCATACCGATGCAAATTCGCAGCCAATTACTCCGCCACCAAGAACAATCACGCTCTTTGGTACGTAATCAAGTTTTGTTGCGTGATCAGATGTAATTATTTTCTTGCCATCAATTTCTAGTCCAGGCAGAGTTTTTGCATAAGAACCTGTGGCTAGCACGATGTTCTTGCCTGTGTATTTTTCTCCGTTTACTTCAACAGTATCTTTAGAAATCAAACGGCCGTGACCTTCGACAAAAGTAATGTTTCGAGATTTAACTAGACCTTGCAAGCCTTTGTGTAGACGTGCGATAACGCCATCTTTGTAAGAGTTAACAGCTGGCATATCCATGGATAGAAATTGTGCGTTCACACCAAAGTGGCTTGCATCGCGCGCACCATCTGCGATTTCTCCTGAGTGCAGTAAAGCTTTAGTTGGGATACAGCCGCGGTGAAGACATGTTCCACCAAGTTTGTCTGATTCGATGAGGGCAACAGAAAGACCTAGTTGTGCGCTACGAAGGGCGCATGCATAACCGCCACTTCCACCACCAAGAATTACTAGATCGAATTGAGCCACTCGCGTAAACCTCCAACAATTTCAGGTTAGCCAATTTCAGTTAAGCCGGGGCGCACTGCACCCTGGTCCTATCTTGCCAGCCTTGGGGCTAGTTACCGAATTATCGAATTCTCAACCAGACGCAGCAGTGTGCGCAGTGCCACACCAGTGCCACCGACAGGGGTGTATCCGTGCGCAGCGGATTCGTTGTAAGCCGGACCAGCGATATCTAGGTGTAGCCATGGAACCTCTGGCTTGATGAACTCTTTCAGAAACAATCCTGCAACCAACATGCCACCCATGCGATCACCAATGTTTGCTAAATCTGCAACTGGTGAATCAAGAGATGCACGTAACTCTTGTGGAAGTGGCATTGGCCAGAATGCTTCACCGCTTTGCGATGCGGCAGAAATAAATCGAGAGCTGAAATCTTCATTATTTGTCATCACTGCACTTGTACGTGTACCTAGTGCAACAACTTGGGCACCAGTGAGTGTGGCAACGTCAATTACGCCATCCAAAGATTTTGTTTCCTGAGCCTTTACGAGCGCATCTGCCAGAACAAGACGACCCTCTGCATCAGGGTTTAGCACTTCAACTGTTTTACCGCCATAAATTGTGATGATGTCACTTGGGCGAGTGGCGTTATCGCTGACCATATTTTCAGCAAGTGGAGCCCAAGCCTCAACTGCCACGGGGATTTTCAGAGCAGCAATTGCAAGGATTGCTCCACACACTGCAGCAGCTCCGCTCATGTCAGATTTCATTGCTTCCATGCCAGCTGCAGGTTTGAGTGCTAAACCGCCGGTATCAAATGTGATTCCTTTACCGACTAACGCAAAGGTACGAATCGGTTTCTTTGGCGTGTACTTAATGTGAAGCAGGCGTGGAGGATTTGCTGATCCCTGTCCAACACCAATAATTCCGCCGTAGCCTCCGCTTTTTAATTGCTTTTCATTCAAGACATTTACTCTTAATCCAGCAGATGCGCCACCCAGTGATTTAACAGCGGCTGCAACTTTTTTAGTAAAGGTATCTGGCGTGAGATGTGACGGGGGAGTGTTAATCAAATCTCTTACTAAATGTGTGTATTGAGCGATTACGTGCGCACGCTTGAGAGCGTTCTTGGCTTCAATCTTTTTTGAAAATTTCGAATACACAACGATTTTGCCCAGTGGCAATTTGCGTTCGGACTTTGTTGAACCACGAAATTCATCGAAAGCATATGCACCCAGTGCTGCGCCCTCAGCGATTGCAGCGACAGCTTCGATACTTGTTGCGGGCAGCGCAAAAGTTGCTTCTGAGGCTCCAGATAAGGAACGTGCTGCGCTTCCAGCAGCTCGTCGAAGAGTTTCGTGTGCGAATTCTTTTTGTACTGCGCCTAATCCTGTGAAAACTATCAACTTTGTTTTTGTGCCAGGTATCTTGATGATCTCATCGGCTTTGCCGGTGGCGCCAAGCTCTTTGAGGTGTGCAAGCAAAGTTTTTGTATCCACGGTTAAAGTGCCAGATTCAATATTCAAAGCTGATTCTTTATTTGGATTAAATGAAAGCCCGAGGACTAATACACCGTTGGAAACCACACCATCGGTGAGTGATAGCAAGGACATGCTGCTCCTTCGTCTCAAATCTGCAAGGCGCTCAGGTTATCGGTTGTAGCCACTTTTGTTGATGTGGGAGTAGGTTGTGAATGTGAAAAATTCGCCCCTTCATCAAAAGCACCTTGATCTCCAGGCCAAGATGGCAGATTTCGGTGGGTGGTTGATGCCCATTGAATATCCTGGCTCAGGAGTTTTAGCAGAGCACGCTGCGGTGAGAGAACACGTTGGGTTATTTGATGTCTCACACTTGGGAAAGGTCAGTGTTAAAGGATCTGGCTCACTAGATTTTCTCAACGACATTCTCACAAATGATTTGAACAGAATTTCAAATGGCATGGCGCAATACACAATGCTTTGCAACGATGCGGGCGGAGTGATCGATGATCTGATTGCATACCGGAACTCACCCGATGACATTTTCCTGATTCCTAATGCGTCAAATACTTCAGAGGTTGTCGATGTTCTCAACGCAAAACGCGTGCCTGGTATTGAGATTACAAACCTACATAAAGAGTATGCGGTGTTAGCTTTACAGGGCCCTTCTTCTGCGCAAGTTGTGCATTCATTAGGTGCTGCTTCAGAAATTGACTACATGAGTTTTGTTCATATTCAGATAGCTGGATGCCATGTAATTCTCTGCAGAACTGGATACACGGGTGAGAGTGGTTTTGAGTTATTGCCTTTGTGGAAAGACGCAGAAAAAGTATGGGATGCACTCGTGCAAGCAATCACTCCTCTGGGGGGATTGATTTGCGGCCTAGGAGCTAGAGATACCTTGCGTACTGAAATGGGCTATCCATTACATGGCCACGAACTCTCTTTAGATATAAGTCCAGTGCAGGCATGTGCTTCGTGGGCAGTTGGATGGAATAAAGAGAAATTTGCAGGCGATGATGTTCTGCGCAAAGAACGAACAAATGGGCCACGCCGATTCTTGCATGGACTTAAATCCCTCGATCGCGCTATTCCTCGTGCCGGTATGCACGTCAAAGACGTAGGTGGAATTGAACTAGGAATAGTTACTTCAGGTACTTTTTCGCCAACTCTGAAAAATGGAATTGCGCTAGCCCTTTTGGATTCCTCAGTTACATTAGGAACAATCGTGGTGATTGATGTTCGTGGGCGAGAATCTCAGGCCGAAGTAGTTAATGTGCCCTTTGTCGAATCACACGTGCGTTAAAAATCGCAGACGATTAGAAACTATCTCCCGGCTTAACTTGTGGATGCGGGGTGCGTAAACGACGCATCTGAGTAGAGCGAAGCCAACCGTAGAGTCCAAGACCTTTGGTAGCTGTATCAGGAAAACGCTTGCGCACTTCGCGCTTAATTTTCCGAGAGAGAAAAACTCCGTCAACCACAGCAATGATAAGAACTGCGTACATCAGAGCGATACCACCGTATTGAAGTGCGGCCACTGGAAAAACAGAAAGCAACAAAACAACAAAGATGATCGGCAGGAAGTATTCGCCAACAGATTTTCTTGAATCAACAAGATTTCTGACCATTTTCCGAGCCGGACCCTTATCGCGAATTGGCAACGCACTCTCCTCACCGCGCAAGTAAGCAGCACGTGATGCAATTCTGGCAGCACGTGATTGTTCGCGTGCACGTTTTTTCTCTTCTTTTGTTGAAGCAGGTGCAAGGGAAGAAACTACGCGCTTTGATTGCGCTTCTTTGCGCTTTGGTGTTGGACGGCCTTTTTTGCCTGAAGCATCTGAAGTATTGGACATGGGCGTAACTATAGAGCGAGCATTCTTTCCAGTGCTAATTTTGAATACTTTGCTACCTCAGGAGCTACCCGAATCTGATTAACAACTGTGCCAGTGACCAGAGATTCCATCGCCCACACCAGATGGGGCAAGTCAATGCGGTTCATAGTTGAGCAATAGCAGATGTCCTTATCCAGAAAGTAGATTTCCTTATCTGGATTATTCTGTGAAATACGTTGCACAAGATTTAGCTCGGTACCGATAGCCCACTTTGAGCCGGCAGGGGAGGCTTGCACGATTTGAATGATCTTTTCAGTAGATCCAATCTGATCAGCAGAACTCACAACTTCGTGCGTACATTCAGGATGCACCAGTACTCGAACACCAGGTACTCGATTTCTGATTTCATTAACGCTATCTATTGAGAAACGTCCATGCACCGAACAATGACCACGCCACAATATAACTTTTGCATTCTTAATCTCATCTTCAGTTAAGCCACCCATTGGTTTCCAGGGATTCCACAGAACACAATCATCAAGAGTCAGACCTAAAGATAGGACCGCAGTGTTTCTACCTAAGTGTTGATCTGGCAAGAAGAGGATTTTTTCTCCTTGTGTGAGAGCCCATCTCATTGCAGCTTCGGCGTTTGATGACGTACAAATTGTGCCGCCATGTTCGCCTGTAAATGATTTGATTGCAGCCGATGAATTCATATAGGTAACAGGAATGACTTTTTCCGCAAGTGAGATGCTTTCGAGTTCTGACCAACACTTTGCAACTTGATTGGCAGTTGCCATATCGGCCATTGAGCAACCCGCTGCCAAATCTGGAAGAATTACTCTTTGTCGATCAGATGTGAGAATGTCGGCACTTTCTGCCATGAAGTGCACACCACAAAAAATTATGTTTTCAACGTTGCTGGCTTTAGCTGCTTCTTGTGCCAACTTGAAAGAGTCGCCAGTAATATCTGCAAATTCAATCACTTCATTGCGTTGATAGTGATGTCCGAGAATCAAAACGTTTGAGCCGAGAGTTTTGCGAGCAGCTCGAGCGCGAGCAACTAAGTCAGGATCACTCGCTGCAGGCAATTGGCCATCGCAGGAAACGCCACGTTCGCTGGCTAGATCACTGCCCTGCCCGAGCAGTAGCAACTCACTCATATTCACAGCTGTATTCTCTCGCATAATCTGTGTCCATGTCGCGCATAGTCGTGGAGGTCGCTAGGCTTAGCCAGTACTCGAAAGGGAGAGAACATGAGCACAGAGACAAGCACAACAACAGGAATTCTTCTTACCGATAACGCAGCATCAAAGGTTGCTGCACTGTTGGCACAAGAGGGTCGCGATGACTTAAATCTTCGTGTAGCTGTACAACCTGGTGGTTGCTCTGGCTTGAAGTACCAACTCTATTTCGATGATCGTAATCTCGATGGCGACATTGTTCGCGAATTTGGAAGCGTTAAAGTCATTACAGACAAGATGAGCGATCCATATCTATCTGGTGCAACGATTGATTTTGTGGATACGATTGAGAAGCAAGGCTTCACAATCGATAATCCAAACGCCCAAGGCTCATGTGCCTGTGGCGATTCTTTTAACTAAGCATTCAGTTAACTAGTATCACGCCATGCGAATTGGTGTAGCAGGATCTGTTGGTCTTGATCACCTGATGACCTTTTCCGGAAAATTCACAGATTCATTAGTTGCAGGTTCACTTGAAAAAATCTCACTCTCATTCTTAGTCGATGACCTCGATGTTCGCCGCGGCGGGTGTGCTGCCAATATTTGCTTTGGCATGGGCATGCTTGGCCTTAAACCAATTTTGATTGCAGCAGTTGGCAAGGATTGGGCTGATTACGAAGCGTGGCTTTCGCGACACGGCGTCGACACAGGGCACGTGTTAATTTCCAAAGATCTTTTCACAGCGCACTTTATGGTGACCACGGACACCGAGCTCAATCAAATTGCCTCCTTCTTTCCCGGAGCGATGAGTGAAGCGAGAAACATTGAGTTAGCACCAATTATGGAAAAAACGGGCGAGCTAGATTTGATAGTGATTTCACCTGATGATCCTGAAGCGATGATGCGCCATAGTGAAGTTGCAAAATCTCGTGGCATTGCAATTGCTGCAGATCCATCGCAGCAAATGGCGCGAATGGATGGACAAGAAATCAAAACACTTATCGATGGTGCGTCTTATTTGTTTATGAATGAATACGAGCTTGCACTCGCAATTCAAAAAACCGGTTGGAGCGATGCTGAGATACTTTCTCGAGTTAAACATCGCGTTGTGACACAAGGTTCAAAAGGTGCTCGAATTGAATCAAAGGGTGGCGAACTTATAAAGATTAAATGCCCTAAAGAGAACGCCAAAGTTGACCCTACAGGCGTGGGAGATTCATTTAGATCAGGATTTATTGCAGGTCTGGCATGGGGGCTTTCTCACGAAAGATGTTTACAACTCGGAGCGATGCTTGCAACGTACGTAATTGAAACAAAAGGAACACAGGAGTATCGATTTACTTCAACCCAATTCGTTGAAAGATTTCAAGTCGCATATGGCGAGAGTGCTGCAAAAGAGATTGCTGCCCACTTAGCTTAATTTTGTTACTAGAAAAGTATTTTTCTCTTTTTTCTCAAATGTATTACCAGTCATTCGTGACCATGCCGATAGATCTGGTTCTGTAGCCGGATCATCGGATAGCAGCGTGATTTGATGCCCAAGAGCAATCTCTGAAATAGCTTTTCCTAACTCAATAATCGGCTGGGGGCAACGCAGCCCGCGTGCGTCAATCTTTCTCATGAACGTTGCTGTTCTACGTTTCTTAAAACCGAGGCGATTAACCCATCGACTTCTGAGTCGGTAATACCAGGATGAATAGTGATTCGAATATTTCCATGCGTCAGAACACCCATCGCAGCAAGTACATGACTTGGTTGCAAATTATCTGCTGTACAAGCAGATCCTGAATCAACACTGTAACCATCTTTTTGAATTGCCCGAAGCAACTCTTCGCCATTGCAGTTAAGGAAGGAAACGCTGAGCATGTGGGGCATGCTGGAATCTAGGTCGCCAGCGATATCAACATCAGGCAGAGCCGCAAAAGCATTTCGCATTTGAGAGTTGAATTCGCGCGCCGCTAGGTTTGCTTCGTTAACTTCTGAGGAGAAGTTTTCCAGTGCGACAGCACTTGCAAGTAAGAGTGGAAGTGAGACATCGAAGTTGGGACGTGCCGCATTGAGGTGAGGTAGTGGATTGCTCCAGTGGGATGGTTCTTTCACGATCAACATTGCGATGTCGGATGGCCCATACCAAGACTTACTGTCGAATAGAGCCGTGGTGAATTGATTGCCAAGTGCAACCCTGACGCCACTAGTTGTTGCATCAAGAAAGATGTGTTCAGGATTTGTGGCTGCAATTATCGCATCGCACTCTTGGATAACACCTGTTTCGGCATTGGCAACTTGCAGAGCAAGAATTGCGTTCTTGGAATCAGTTGGTGTTGGGATTAGCTTTCCATCAAGGGCACTCTGCATTACTCGGTGCTGATTTTGCGCGGCAACTGCAAAAACATCTTTTCGATCTGTTGCACCGTGAATCAAGGTTTTTGAATTAAGTGGCAAACCTTGAATGCCCAGGAAATATCCCAATGAAGTTGAAGAAATAGGAACAAGCCAATCAACCTGAAGATTCAGAGAAGTAGCGATAGTTTCGAGGGCGTTATTTCGTAACGCACGGGCTTTGGCGCTGGTTTCTGAGAGCTTTGCCGGATCCGCCCAACCATTGTCAAAGGCAGCGTGCAGCACTTCAAAAGCCTTTGGATGAAGAGGGCTCTCACTCTGGAAATTTCCTGTGACACGTACCACCAGATGAACGCTACTGGCTGGTGGCGCCGATTTGGAAATGGAGCACTATTCTTAAGCCTATGCCCGCACGTATGAAGCGATCCTTTTCCCTAGTCGGACTTCTGATTCCGGCTACGTTGCTTCTTACCGGTTGCGCAGAAGTTTCTGGATTTGAAGAAGGTGTCACTAGCGTTAATGATGCGTCGCTATCACTATGGCAAGGCGCTTGGATTGCAGCTGGCGTAGTCGGAGTCATAACATTGATTTTGATCCTATGGCCCGCGATGTTTCATAGACTTAAAAAAGACTCACCAGAATTTCCGAAGCAAACTCAATACAACGTGCCTGTTGAAATTCTTTATACCGTTATCCCTTTTATCATCGTTGCGGTCCTCTTCATTTATACACTTCAAGCGCAAAATGTCATTACTGCTAAAACAACTGGTCCTGCACACGAAGTATCAGTGGAAGGCATTCAATGGTCGTGGCAATTTGGTTACACCGATGCCGGACCAGATGCTGTTGTTACAGGAACTCCTGCTCAACCACCAACTCTGTACTTGCCACAAGGTGAAAAAGTTAGATTTACAATCACCTCGAATGACGTTGTGCATGGATTCTGGATACCGGCTTTTATGATCCAGATGCAAAATCTGCCTGGCGTAACAAATAAATTGGAGTTCACGGCCAATAAGTTGGGCACGTATCCAGGACGATGCAATATTTTGTGTGGACGCAATCACACGCAGATGATCTTTACTGTCAAAGTTGTTACACCATCTGAATACAAGAGTTATCTAGAGTCTCTGAAGGCGAGCGCAGCATGACAACTTTCGCAGAACGCACACCGCTCAAGCTTCCAACACAGGAGCTAAGGCCAACGCGAAAAGGCAACGAGTTCGTAAAGTGGATCACAACAACGGATCACAAGCGCATCGGCTACATGTATCTCTTTACAACATTTGCGTGGTTCTTAATTGGTGGATTCCTTGCTCTGCTATTGCGTTCTGAGTTAGCGCGCCCGGGTTTACAGTTCTTAAGTAACGAGCAGTACAACCAAATCTTTACAATGCACGGAACCATTATGTTGTTGCTCTTTGCAACACCACTCTTTGTTGGGTTTGCAAACGTCATCATGCCACTGCAAATTGGCGCAGCAGACGTTGCATTCCCTCGATTAAATATGCTCTCTTATTGGCTCTACTTATTCTCTTCAATCATGGTTTTTGCAGGTTTCCTTACACCTGGAGGAGCAGCATCATTCGGCTGGACTGCATACGCACCACTTTCTAACTCGGTTTATTCACCAGGAATCGGTGCGGACTTGTGGATCGTGGGTCTTGCAATCGGTGGTGTCGGAACAATTCTGGGTGCGGTCAACTTCATTACAACAATCTTTACTATGCGCGCTCCTGGTATGACTATGTTTCGTATGTCAATCTTTTCCTGGAACGTTCTACTCACATCAATATTAGTTTTGTTAGCGTTTCCACCATTAGCAGTTGCTTTCCTAGGACTCGAAGCAGATCGCCTTTACGGCACACATCTTTTTGATCCTGCCAACGGCGGTGCAATGCTCTGGCAACACCTTTTCTGGTTCTTTGGTCACCCTGAGGTATATATCTTGGCGCTGCCATTCTTTGGAATTGCAACTGAGATTTTGCCGGTGTTTAGTCGCAAACCAATCTTTGGATACAAAGGATTAATTGCTGCAACGATTGCGATTGCAGCGCTTTCTGTATCAGTGTGGGCTCACCATATGTTTGCAAGTGGTCAAGTTCTACTGCCGTTCTTCTCCTTTATGACATTTTTAATCGGTGTTCCAACCGGTGTGAAGTTCTTCAATTGGATCGGAACCATGTGGCGAGGCCACGTAACCTTTGAAACACCAATGCTCTGGGTAATGGGATTCTTGGTCACCTTCTTATTCGGTGGTTTAACAGGAATTATTTTGGCTTCACCACCGCTTGACTTTGCAGTTTCGGCGTCTTATTTCGTTGTTGCTCACTTCCACTACGTCTTATTCGGAACAGTGGTCTTTGCAATGTTTGCTGGTTTCTATTTCTGGTGGCCGAAGATGACTGGGCGCATGCTCAACGAACGTTTAGGAAAAATTCACTTCTGGACGCTATTCATGGGCTTTCACCTCACATTCTTAATTCAACATTGGCTCGGCATTAAGGGATTCCCACGACGCTACGCGGACTACTTACCAACTGATGGATTTACTTTCATGAACACGGTCTCAACAATTGGTTCATTCCTATTAGCTCTTTCAATGATTCCGTTCTTCATTAACGTCTGGATTACACGCAAGAGTCCTCTCGTAAACGTCGATGATCCATGGGGTTATGGTTCTTCACTTGAGTGGGCCACTTCTTGTCCGCCACCACGCCACAACTTCACTTCGATGCCACGCATTTCCAGTGAGCGTCCAGCCTTCGATCTGCATTATCCGCACGTAAAGACAGAAGGGCACTAAGTTAAATGAAAACTAACTGGATGCTCTTTGCTGGACTATCTATTTTTTATGTAATCATCACCATTGTTTATTGGCAGGTTGATGGCGAAGCTCTTGGCATAACTGGTTTGCTGCTTTCAGCAGGCCTCGCCGGCATGGTTGGTTTTTATGTTTGGTTTACACAAAAACGAATTGGAACAACACTGCCAGAAGATAATACGAGTGCCGAGATTGCAGATGGCGCTGGTGAACTGGGATTCTTCAGCCCTCACTCTTGGTGGCCGCTACCAACTGGCTTTTTTGCCATCGGCACAGGCCTCGGATTGATTATTGGTTGGTGGTTCACACTGATCGCAGTGACAGGATTGATTATTTGTGTGGTTGGCTGGGTTACAGAGTACGAAAAGCCTCTCGCTTCATCAGGGCACTAATTTCTTTATTACGTCCCAGCAAAAATGAAAAAATTTCGTGGCCTAATTAAGGCATCTCACTTTATTCCCACACTAATCGTTACGAGCATTGCTTTCGTTTTTTCTCTGCATTATTGGTGGGAAGGTCCGGCGTACGTTATCGCCTTCACCGTTTTTACAGGCCAGCTCATAGTTGGATGGAGTAATGATCTCTACGACTTCGCCGATGATAAACGCCACGCACGGATGAATAAGCCCTTAGTTTCTGGGCGGATCACTGAAGCATATTTACGTAAGTGGTTGATTTTTATGGTGCCATTTTCTCTTCTAGCAAACCTTCTGGGCCCCTTAGGTCTTAAAGGGGGAGCGCTGTATTGGTTAGGAATAGGTTTCGGAGTTGCTTACAACTTCTACTTTAAGTTTTCAGCCTTTTCGCCACTTCCATACGCAGTGGCCTTTGCAATCTTGCCTTCATGTATAGCCATTTCGAAATCAATCACACCACCTGTGTGGATGTGGTTGGGGGGAGCGATTCTGGGATGTGCTGCGCACTTTATTAACGTTGTTAAAGATATGGATCAAGATCGGGAGAGCGCAATTAAGGGCTTGCCTCAGAGAGTAGGCAAGTCGGGTTCAATCGCAATAGCGGCAGCACTAATCGCTGTGGCTGTTGCAGTGATAATTATTTTTTAGTGGTGTTCGATCTCGTTGAGATCTTTGGATGAAACCTTAGGTACGGCTTCTGCATTAGCTGTACTCATGCGAGCACGAAGCTTGTTGCGGATGGCAGATGGACGTCTGACACCTGCCTGATCTGTCTCAGGTAATTCAAGCGGACCGCTCTGTTCGTGCGAAGTGAGCAACCATTTCTTCTCTGGAGATAGCTCTTCGTGAACTTCAACGAACTCTCCATGAGGTAGTCGTACCAAGCGGCCTGTTTCTTTTCCGTGCAAAACAAGTTCTCGGTCTGCACGTTGAAGTGAGAGACAAATTCTCTTGGTTACAACGAAGGCAATCGGTGGAAGAACGATAATTCCGATGCGACTAAACCACATGATCTGATTGATGCTCAACTCGAATTGTTGAGCGATGATGTCATTTCCACCGTTAATCAGTGCAACCAATGTGAAGGTTAACGCCATCGCTCCAATTGCTGTGCGGTTTGGTGCATTACGTGGACGATCAAGAAGGTGGTGTTCGCGTTTATCTCCCGTAATCCAACTTTCAATAAATGGATACAGCGCCAATCCGGTGAACATTAAACCTGGAACTATCAAACCTGGAATAAGAATGTTCCACGAAATGGTGTAACCAAACAAATAGCTTTCAAGCGGGGGAGACATGCGCACTAAGCCATCTAGCCAACCCATATACCAATCGGGTTGCGAACCGGCAGAAATCTGCCCCGGTGTATACGGACCGTACAACCAGACAGGGTTAATGGATGCAACAGCTGCTAGGAATGTTGTTACTCCAAAGACAACGAAGAAGAATCCACCCGCTTTAGCCATATAGACAGGCATCAACGGATAACCAACAACGTTCTTCTCTGTGCGACCAGGACCTGGATACTGGGTGTGCTTCTGGTACCACACCAACATCAAGTGAACTGTAATGAGAGCAAGGAAAATACCTGGTAGCAAAAGTACGTGCACAGTAAATATGCGCGGAATGAATGCTTCTCCAGGGAAAGCTCCGCCGAAGGCAAAGAATGCTAGGTACGTGCCAACAACTGGTATGGCAAGAATAATTGCGTGTGCGATTCGGATTCCTGTACCTGAAAGCAAATCATCAGGGAGTGAATAACCGAGGAAGCCTTCGACGATTGCAAGTGTGAGTAGTCCAACTCCGATAATCCAGTTGAACTCGCGAGGCTTGCGAAATGCGCCAGTGAAATAGACGCGCAGCAAGTGAACGACAATTGAAACCATAAACAAGAGAGCTGACCAGTGGTGAATCTGACGCATTAATAAACCGCCGCGAACTTCAAATGAAATATGCAGAGTTGATGCATACGCCGCAGACATCTCGATGCCTGCGAGAGGCTGGTAATCACCTTCGTACACAACTTCTCGCGCAGATGGATCAAACCAGAAGGTTAGAAATGTTCCGGAGAGCAACAAGATAATAAAAGAGTAGAGCGCAATTTCACCAAGCAAGAATGACCAGTGATCAGGAAAAACCTTATTCAGATTCTTCTTCATCCACGCAGCAGAACCAGTTCGCTCATCTACATAATTAGCGACTGTGCCTGCAATGCGTTCACGTGCTGTCATGATGATCGCTCCCAAAAACTAGGTCCAACTGGTTCACTAAATGGCTGCTTTGCGACGAGATAGCCTTCGGCATCCAGTGCTAATGCTAATTGAGGTAGTGGCCTAGCCGCAGGTCCAAAAAGCACCTTTGCGGCGCGCGTAACATCGAATGTGGATTGGTGGCATGGACAGAGCAAGTGTTTGGTCTGCTGTTCGTAGAGAGCAACGGCGCATCCCATGTGAGAGCAAATCTTTGAGAAGGCGATAATTCCTTCATACGTCCACGATAGGCGTTCGGCATCCAAATTAAACTCTTCTGGACGAAGACGAATAAGTAGAACGGCATCTGTAGCAATTTCGGTTAACTTTCGGTGATCTTCTCCAGGGAGCATCTCAGGCAGTACTTGAGCAACTGCGCCAACTTCTAAATCCTCTGGCTTAATCGGGCGATCGCCTGGATCAGTGACTAAGCGAGTACCAGTCTTCCAGCCGGTTTTAGTGAGTGAATCTCCTGGAAGAGGACCTAAATCGCGCAAGAGCAAGAGTGGTGATAAACCAACTAAGCCAAGTGATAACCCAAGTGATTTTTTAATGAGTGATCGACGACCAAGGCCTGCTGCCGCTGCGCCTTCTTTAGCTGTCTTTACAAAATCTTTACGATCTTCCTCCGGTGAGCGAAATTCATGTCGTTGCACCGTGACTTCATTATCTGGCATCAAAGTTTTAGCCCAGTGAATGGCGCCTATTCCAATAAAGAATAAAGAAAATGCTAGACCTAAACCAAGAAATAGTTGATGCGCATTTGTGTTTCCCATGACTGGTAGGAAAATAAAAATGTCATCAGGAATAGCAACGTAAGCAAAAATGAAAAGAAGTGTTCCAAATGAAGATAGCGCGAAAAGAATTGCGACCTGACGCTCAGCTCGCTTGGCAGCAAGTGGATCTGTGTCTGCTTTGCGGTTCACATGTGGCGGAATACCTGGATCTTTAATCGCTTCTAAATCGTTTGCCATTTTGTTTCCTATCTCGCCTTCATTGCAAGCCAAACTGCAACGCCAATTAACATTCCGATTCCTAGCGTCCATACGAGCAAACCTTCAGTCACCGGACCGACGCGACCGAGTGATGCGCCACCTAGTGCTGGTTCTGCTTCAGCGGACTTTATCCACTTGATAATTGATAACTTCTCTTCCGGAGTAATTGTCTTATCGGAAAAAACTGGCATTGATTGTGGACCAGTAATCATCGCTTCATATATGTGCACAGGTTCTACGCCCATAACGGTTGGTGCATATTTACCTTGAGTGAGAGCGCCACCTTGACCAGCAAAGTTATGGCACATGGCACAGTTATTTCTAAACAACTCTCCACCCTCTGCAATGCTTCCATCACGTTCGTAATTCAGTAATTCATCTCCTGGAATTTCTGGACCAGGCGCAAGGGATGCAACATATGCTGCAAGAGCCGCAACTTGATCAGGGGAATAAACAGGCTCTTTGCGCATAGCTTGTGTGCTCATGTCTGCCATTGGCATGCGACCTGTCGCTACTTGAAAATCAACAGATGCTGCGCCAACACCGATGAGGGACGGTGCAATAGCGCCTCCTTCGGCATTTAGACCATGACAGGAAGAACAACCTTTTAGAAAGAGTTGTTTACCTTCTTCGATTACAGTCGATCGCGCAAGAGCTAAATCAGAGTTGTTTGTTGTTTCACTTGCTACCGAAAAAGTTGTACCGATTGCAAGTAGGGCAAGGATTAAGAACATTGGTGCAACCGCACGGTGTCTGCGGTATCGAGATAGACGCTTCACATTCTGCCTTTCGTTGCCATCAAAATCACTTAATCAAATAAATTGCTGCGAATAGTGCGATCCACACAACATCAACAAAGTGCCAGTAGTACGAAACCACAATTGCAGTTGTCGCTTGTGAATGCGTGAAACGTCGAGCCCTTGCAACACGCAGTAAGACGATGAGAAACGCAATGAGCCCACCAGTTACGTGTAAACCGTGAAAGCCAGTTGCGATGTAAAAAATAGATCCGTAGGCATTGGATGAGAGAGTTAGGTTCTCAGTTACGAGTACCGCGTATTCGTAAACCTGACCCGCGATAAAGAATGCACCCATTAAAAATGTTAGAGAGAACCATTCACGCATTCCCCATTTGCTTACTTGTAGCAAGGAACCAGTTCGCTTGTTCTGGAAACGTTCTGCAGCAAAAACACCAAATTGGCATGTAACAGATGAGAGAACAAGAATCGTTGTGTTAAATGCTGCAAATGGAATGCTAAGG
>Ga0208788_1000227_pt1 | contig 28512 bp, 33 predicted proteins | sample Wag4_2014_7_11_3_FD_187363 | JGI IMG/M metagenome (GOLD analysis project Ga0208788, IMG submission 187363) | Fresh water mixed with fracking chemicals microbial communities from Ohio, USA - Utica-2 Time Series FC 2014_7_11 (SPAdes) (version 2) ...
CGTGCAATGTTGCCGCTGGCGGGGGGGCGGGGGCAGCATGTTCTTGTTGAAATCCCCACTCACGAATCAGCAAACCAATAGCCGGATTAAACAGGCCATCACTGAGTTGTTCAAATTGTTGGCTGTGACGAATCAGCTCGGTTAATTCCGCTGATAGCGTGATCGGTTGGCCGCCTTGAAATGCGCGATTGACTTGAGAGAGTTCGCTGTCGGTTTGCCACGGATGGAGCTGACGATGTAGGCGGTCGAGCTCGTGTAGCGCGGCTGTGATGGCTTGTTGTGCGATCTCTGGCTTAGTCTGTGCAATGCTGATTTCCACTCGGGTGCCGAAAACATAACTTTCTTGCTGTTGTAATGTTGTCTGTGATTGGCAACCACTCAGGATAAAAAAACTGCATAGTCCAGTAAAAATCGTGGGCAAGTGGAAATTGTGTGTGAAATTTTTTGATATTTTGATATAAATCAAAATAATGTAGAAAAAATGCTTATTCAGCATGAGCCCTATCCATCTTTTGTACTGTTTTTAACAAGAGTGTTTATTATGTGCAGCCTAAGAAAAAATTGCAGAAACCTTCATTTTTCAAAAAATGAAACCCTAACTAGGCTCTTTCAATGTTAAAGGCATGAGAGAAAAACGGCTAAACAGACCTTTTTCGTCTCAACTTCGTTCACGTTTTCGTGAACGCTATGCACAACGACAGCAACAGACGTTGTTGCAGGGACGACATTTATCAAAGGTACTCAATCAGTTGCCGGCGACCATTGCATATTGGGACCGCCATCTGAAAAACTGTTTCGCCAATAATGCATATCGGATATGGTTTGGGGTTGATCCAGATGATATATTTGGAAGGCATATTCGATTTGCCCTCGGTGATGCACTCTATCGCAAAAATCTCCCACACATCCAAGCTGCGTTACGCGGGGAGATGCAGGTTTTTGAACGAGCGATTCCTTCTCCTGATAGTAGCCATGTTCGTTATGGCCAAGTGAGCTATATCCCAGACATCCACCCTGACGGTGTCCGTGGCTTTTATGTTTTTGTCTTTGATATTTCACCTCAGAAAATTTCACAACTTGCGCTCGTAGCCAGCGAAGAACGTTATCGGGCTGTGGTTGAAGATCAGACCGAGCTGATTTCGCGTGTGCACCCAAACGGACGGTTTTTATTCGCCAACCAAGCCTACTGCCGTTTTTTTGGTAAGTCGTTGACCGAACTGATGCAGGGTACATGGCAGCCGGTGGCACACCCTGATGATGTACCGTTGATTACCGCTGAGCTGAAGAAGTTGTCGCCGCATTGCCCTGTCGTGATTATCGAAAACCGTGTGTATTCGGCCAATGGACAAGAACATTGGATGCAGTTTGCCAATCATGGTTTTTTTGATAGCAGTGGTCATTTGGTTGAGATTCAATCGGTAGGCCGTGATATCACCGCCCGCAAACAAGCCGAAGCCGCGCTACAAGAGGCCCACGACACCTTAGAAAATAAGGTCATCGAACGAACCGAGCAGCTACGGCGGTTGGCCATTGAGGCGACTTTGGCCGAAGAGCGTGAGCGCCGCGCTATTGCTCGCGATTTACATGATGATTTGGGACAAATCCTGCACATCATGAAAATTCGTTTAGAATTGCTAAAAAAATCAGTCACTCCAGCACAAAAAGACAATCTAACAGCATTAGAACTTTTCACGCACCGTGCCAGCACCCTTGTTCGTTCCTTTACTGCCCAGCTTAGCCCACCGGTGTTAGAAAACTTGGGTTTGACTGCCGCGCTACGTTGGTTGGAAAAAGAAGTGTTGGATATCTATGGCCTAGCGGTGACCACGGATATTGAAGAACCCAATTGCACCCTCTCGCATACCCAAGCGGTGATTTTGTTTCGGATTGCGCGTGAGTTGCTGATCAATATCACCAAACATGCCGAAGTCGATGACGCTGAACTCAATTTACGTTTTGATGGTGAGCAAGTGCTGTTGCGTGTCAGTGATCACGGTCGGGGCATTGCCAATCAAGAACAGGCTTTAAGTGGTGTCTCGGGTTTTGGTCTGAATAGTGTGCGTGAACGCATTACCTTTTTAGGCGGCAGCATGTGCTTGGTCTCTGCACCTCAACAGGGGGTGACTGTTACCGTCAAATTACCCGTAGAACAGAAAGGAGAAAAACATGACCATTAAAATCATGCTTGCAGATGACCATAAGATGTTTCGTGAAACCTTGAAAATTCCCCTCAATGCCGAGGCCGACTTTCAAGTGATCGCCGAGGCAGGCCAAGGCAAAGAATTATTAGCGTTATTAGAACAATACCAGCCAGATGTCTTGGTATTGGACATTAACCTACCAGACATTCATGGCATTGAACTGGCGAAATATATTTCGCGGGAAAGGCCATTGATTAAAATTTTGGCGTTGTCTGGCTACACCGAAAAAATCTTTATTGATGAGATGTTGCAAGCTGGTGCCATGGGCTATGTGGTGAAATCCGCTGGCTCTGATGAGTTAATTACCGCCGTTCGTACCGTAGCGGGTGGGGAACGGTTTTTATCCCCGGATGTCGCACACAACTTTGCGGCATCGGCCATTTCTCATTCTTCCTCCGACCTTGATCCACCATTAGCGTTATTGGGCCGGCGTGAACGTCAAGTGCTGGCGCTGTTAGCACAAGGGCTAAGATCACACGAAATTGCCGTGCAAATGGGCATTGCACCTTCTACAGTAGAAGTTCACAGACGCAATATTCGCCAAAAACTCGGCTTAACCTCGATTGCTGAGTTAACTAAGTACGCTTTACGCAAAAAAATCGTTTCTAACTGATTTTCTAGCAAATCGTTTATTTGTATAGCTAATACATGTTTTTGTTAATTGATGATCATGATGCGTCTGTCTATCATTCGCCGCGTCACGTTGTGCATAAAAATACCTAAATCAGCATGATGGCTTAACCTGTATAGGTTTTTTGATTCACCCTAATTTCATGTCATTGGAGTGCTTGCTGTGCGCGTCAACCAACCCGTAACGCAGGTCGAAACCTTGTTGCCAAAAGATCAGTTCATTTACTCCCGAACCGATCTCAAGGGCATCATCGTCGAAGCTAATCAAGCTTTTGCAGACATCAGTGCCTATACCCGTGAAGAAATGATAGGCCAGCCGCATAACTTAGTGCGGCATCCTGACATGCCACCACAGGCATTTGAGGATATGTGGCGTGACTTAAAGGCGGGGCGGCCTTGGCGCGGGCTGGTAAAAAATCGTCGCAAAGACGGCGGCTTTTACTGGGTGGTGGCGAATGCTTCGCCGGTGCGTGAAAACGGCAAAATCGTTGGTTATCAGTCCGTGCGTACTTGCCCAGAACGGCATGAGGTCGAGGCAGCGACGGTGGCTTACGAGAAATTATTAAAAGGCGACCGTTCAATCCGCGTGTTTCATGGCCGTGTGGTGCCTGCACGGCGCTCGCCTTGGGCAGTGTTTTGTTGTTCGGAAGTCCAACCGTGGTTGATTGGGGGAAGTTCTCTCTTATTAAGTGGTTTGGTATTACTACAACAACTTTTCCCTAGCATCGGCTTGCAAACGCTGTTGTTACCGTTATCGGTATTGGCGTTATTGATTGCACTGTTTTTCTTGGTGGTTTTTGTCCCGACCTTTAATAAGGAAATTGCCTTACTGACAGCTTATTTAGAGCAGCTGTTGTTGTCGGGTGATTTAACACAGCGCTTTGATTTAAAAAGGCAAGATCCAGTCGGGGTGATTGCACGCAAAATTGACCGTTTTGTGTCGTCAATTCAAGCCACCATACAGTGTATGGCCGATTCGGCGCGCCAAGTGCGTTCGATTGCGGCGGATGTCAGTCAAGGCGTGACCCATGTGCAATTCTCGGCACAACAGCAAAACCAAGCGACTAACTCTGCTGCGGCTGGGATTGAAGAAATTACCATGTCGATTGCTGAAGTCGCCACACGTGCAACACATACCTGTCACTCGGCTGCTGGCGCAACGACGTTGTCTGAACAGGGCGCGGTGTTATCACAACAAGCTTGCTCTACGATTCTGTCGTTGGCCGATACCGTGAAACAATCTGCAGTGCAGGTTGAACAGTTGGGTAAACAATCAGAGGAAATTTCTCGGATTACCGGTGTCATTAAAGAAATTGCCGAACAGACTAACTTATTGGCACTCAATGCTGCCATCGAAGCGGCGCGGGCAGGTGAAATGGGGCGGGGCTTTGCGGTGGTGGCGGATGAAGTTCGCAAACTGGCCGAACGAACCGCAAATGCAACGGAAGAAATCAGCAGCATGATTCAAGCGGTGCAAGCTGAAACCGGCAAGGCTGTAGATGGAATGCGTGGTGGCGCCGAGCAAGTCGAGCGCGGCGTATCGTTGGTGCAACAAGCGCAAGATTATCTGCACAACATCAATCAGCAAATGCAGCAAACCACACAGATGGTGAGTGATATTTCTCTCTCGGCACAAGAACAAAATCAGGCCATGAGTTTAATGGCAGAAAATGTCGAAAGTATTGCAGTCATGACCGAACAAAATATGAAAGTCGTGGAGTTGACAACCGATACCGTACAACACCTTAACAAAATGGTACACAGAATGGAAAAAGCGGTTAAGCAATATTCTGTGTAACAAATTTTTTAAAAAGGTTATCTCGTGCCACATTCCACATTACATGGCAAAAAAAACTTTTCTACGCAAGAAATTGAGTATTTATCCCACCTCCGTTTTGCCATTGATCAACACGCGATTGTCAGTATTGCCAATGCTGCTGGCGATATTATTGATGTGAATGACAAATTTTGTGAAATCAGTGGCTATTCTCGTGATGAGCTGATTGGGAAAAACCATCGCTTATTAAAATCGGCAGAACATTCCACTGCTTTTTTTCGTCAAATGTGGATGACCATTGCCTCGGGTAAGGTATGGCAAGGCGAAATTTGCAATCTCAATAAACAAGGCCAAGAGTATTGGGTACGCTCAACTATCGTGCCTTTTTTAGATGAAAATGGCCTGCCACAACAATATCTTTCTATTCGTACTGATATTACGTATACCAAATTAGCTGAGAGAAAATTACGCGTGTTTCGGCGGTTGGTTGAAACCACAGAGCAGGCAATTCGGGTATCAGATGCAGAAGGTCGGATTCAATATGTCAACCCAGCTTACGAGCGCCTATTGGGTTATCGCAGCCGCGAAGTGTTAGGGCGTGATTTTGTTGCAGTGGGCACGGCTGGACAGCAAGAAGAGAAAGTAGCCGAGGTTTTAAACACATTAGCAGAAGGAAAAAGCTGGACGGGTCTATTAAAATTGATGCGTAAAGATGGCTCGGAATTTATGAGCTTAAGTAATTTATGCCCCATCATGGATCCCAATACCGGCAAACTGGCTAATACATTTAATATGTTTGTTGATTATTCGGCAGAGATTGAACGACAGCAGGCACTAGAACAGGCAGTTGAGCAAGCTAATGAAGCCAACCAAGCAAAATCAGAATTTTTATCGCGGATGAGCCATGAATTGCGGACACCGATGAATGCGATTATCGGTTTTTCGTCTTTAATGGAAATGGATGATGAACTCAGCGAAGACAATCGCGATAATGTAAATGAAATTATTAAGGCCAGTCACCACCTATTGCAGTTGATTAACGAGGTATTGGATTTAGCACGGGTTGAAGCCAGAAAAGTAGAGCTGTCCATAGAGCCGGTGGATTGCCTTGTTTTGGTCGAAGAATGTCATAGCTTATTACGACCTTTATTAGAAAAATCCGAAGTCAACCTTAAAATCCATCTACCAGAGCCGTTTATTGTTCGTGCTGATCATATTCGCCTAAAACAAGTTTTATTAAATTTAATTTCCAATGCAATTAAATATAATCGGCGCGGCGGTAAAGTGTGTATTCAAGGTGAGGCGGTTGAAACAGCATCAGGGCATTTCCTGCGCTTGCATGTGCAAGACACGGGTAATGGTATCGCCCCTGAGCGTATGAAAGAACTGTTCCGGCCCTTTAATCGACTGGGTGCGGAATATGGCGAGATTGAAGGGACGGGGATTGGTTTGGTGATCACCCACAGCTTAGTTGAGTTGATGGGGGGGCACATTGGCGTTGAGAGTGAGCTAGGCAAGGGCAGTGATTTTTGGATTGAATTGCCAGCCGAGGTTTTACCCGAACTGGTCGATACCGCCGTCACCGCTACCGCCGAGGCTGAGTCAGATAAACAACAACGCCGCTACACAGTGCTGTATATCGAAGATAACCCCGCCAATATCAAACTGGTGACCCAAGCCTTAGCGCGCCTGCCCCATATTTCGTTGTTTACCGCACATACCCCATCGTTAGGACTGGATTTAGCGCATCATCATCAACCCGATTTGATTTTGTTGGATATCAATTTGCCGGGGATGAATGGTTATCAGGTGCTGGCCGAGCTCAAAAACCGCACGCGTACGGCGTCGATTCCCGTGATTGCGATCACCGCCAACGCCATGCGGCGTGATATTGAACGCGGTAAACAAGCGGGTTTTGCTGAATACTTAACTAAGCCATTAGATATCAGTCTGTTTTTACGGACAGTCAATGAATTTCTGGAAAGGTCTGTATAAAGGATGTGGGTTAGCCAGAGACAAAAGGTTGTGCGATGAAGCCAGAAATTAAATCAGCGCATATTTTATTGGTGGATGATGAACCCGCCAATCTGAAGCTATTGCAGAAAATTTTGCAGGGCGAAGGATTTGTTCATCTCACCGCCATTTCCGATCCGCGCTTAGTGGCCTCAACCTATCAGCAACAACGGGTGGATTTAATTCTGTTGGATTTGAACATGCCGCATCTCGATGGTTTTGCGGTGATGGAACAGCTGTTTGCACTCGATCAGCCACTATTGGCACCGATTGTGATGCTAACCGCGCAAGCACAGCATGACATTATGTTGAAAGCGTTAACCTTAGGGGCACGCGACTTTATCACCAAACCTTTTCACCGCATCGAGTTGTTGGCGCGGGTACGTAATCTATTAGAAGCCCATTTAGCCCATCGTTTTTTGGAACAACGCAAAGCGGTATTAGAAGAAATGGTGGCTGAACGGACGCAGGAATTAAATCGTTCTCATCAAAAAATTGTTCGTCTGTTGGCCAAGGCCGCTGAATTTCGCGACAACGAAACCGGTGCGCATGTGCTGCGGATGAGCCATACCGCCAGTATGTTAGCAAAGCGTTTGGGATGGGATGAGAAACAGTGTGAATTGTTGTTTTATGCCAGCCCGATGCACGATGTCGGCAAAATTGGCATCTCAGACACGATTTTGCTCAAACCCGGGCGATTGACACCGGAAGAACGATTCATCATGGAACAGCATGCTGAGATTGGCGCCCGTATTTTAGAAGAGCACCATGATAACGAGCTGTTACAGATGGCCTACCGAATTGCGTTGTCGCACCACGAAAAGTGGGATGGTTCTGGTTATCCGCGTGGTTTGAAGGGGGAAGACATTCCGATTGAAGGGCGAATTGCGGCGATTGCCGATGTCTTTGATGCCCTAACGTCAACACGGCCTTATAAGCGGGCGTGGCCGATTGATGACGCTGTTAACTTCTTAAAAGAACAAGCCGGCAAGCACTTCGACCCCAATTTAGTCGAGCATTTCTTAGCCATTTTGCCCGAAGTGTTAGCCATTCGGCAGCGTTATGCAGATGAGGACAGCGACGGGGATTTGTAGGGTGTCGTCACCCCAAAGGGGCGACGCACCATGAACAGTGAGCGTTGTTTTGCCAAACAACCGGTAATCCAACGTATGCTGGCTTTAGGGCTGGAAGAAGGTCAAGCAAGTTTAGGATAAAGATATTGACCGGTCGTAAAGGGTTTCTGGAGCAATATCCAAATTATCCGGCCAACACACAGTATCAAAGGCAACATAGGCCTGTTTGAATTTTTCTGGATCTTTCAGTTTGACGAACACACCTCGATCCAGATAAGGAGACATATCAAACAGGCGGTGTTCACCAGTGTTAAACCAGAGTTCGAGAAGAAAATTATCTCGTGGCTGCACGCGGACGACAGTTTCCATAGTCAGACCTTAACGCAGTGGGTCAATAGGAAGTGGTGTTTGACCATTTATCGCTAATTCCCAATCGGCGAGTAGATCTTCACGGCGGATTTCAATCCATGCTTGGACTAGACGAACCTTAGCAGGGGGAAGCTGGCCGTCCAATAGAGAACCATCAAGGATTGAGAATGAAGCATCTGAGCCTTGGTATTTTGCGTGAATATGCGGTGTGTTATGTCTTTCGTGATCATAAAAATAGAGATAAATCACAATTCCATAAAACATGCTAATCGTCGGCATGGTGGTATCTCCGGTATTGGGATGTGAGGATTATAGTCTGGAAGGAAAACAGGCGCAGTGCAGCATGGCAGATAAGGACATCGCGTTAGAAAAATAGTCAATCTATACAATATGTTATTTTTATAAAACATTGTAGGGTGTCGTCACCCCAAAGGGGCGACGCACCATTAGCCTCGATTTAGAACGCAGGCACAATTGCGCCTTGGTATTTCTGTTGCAAGAATGCTTTGACATCAGCACCGGTCAAAGCGGTTGCCAGTTTTTTCAGAGCAGGGCTGTCTTTGTTATCGCTGCGGCTAACCAAAATATTGGCATACGGCGATTTTGCCCCCTCGATAAACAGCGCATCACGTGTTGGCACCAGCTTGGCTTCTAAAGCATAGTTGGTGTTGATTAAAGCCAAATCGACTTGATTCAAAATGCGTGGCAAGGTCGCTGCTTCTAACTCAGTGATTTTCAGCTTTTTCGGGTTATCGGTGATGTCTTTTGCTGTCGCCAACAAATTGCTCGGATCTTTCAGCTTGATTAAACCCTGTGCTTGCAACAACAGCAAAGCACGTGCACCGTTTGACGGATCGTTTGGAATCGCCACCCGTGCGCCTTCTTTCAAATCTTTAGCAGCTTTCACCTTTTGAGAATACGCACCAAAAGGCTCAACGTGAACAGCTGTGACCGTCACCAGCGAAGTGCCTTTATTCTTATTAAAGGTATCGAGGTAGGGTTTGTGTTGGAAGAAGTTGGCGTCTAACTTTTTCTCTGCCACTTGCACGTTAGGCTGCACATAGTCGGTAAAGACTTTTACCTCTAATTCCACGCCTTCTTTAGCCAATTTGGGTTTCACAAACTCCAAAATTTCGGCATGGGGCACGGCTGTTGCGCCAACACTTAATTTTTCAGCATGGGCATTCACAGCAAAAGCCGCGACAACGCTCGCCACGATCAGACTGATTCGTTTCATTTTTAATATCCTTTATTTACGAGTGAAATGAGCAACGGCTTTATCCCCTGCCCACTGTAGAACCTGAACCAACACAATCAAAATCAAAACCGTGACCACCATCACGTCGGTTTGGAAGCGTTGATAGCCATAGCGCACCGCTAAATCTCCCAAACCTCCACCACCAATCACCCCCGACATCGCCGAATAGCCAACGAGACTAATGGCAGTCACGGTGATGGCGGCTAGTAATCCCGGCAAGGCTTCTGGCAATAAAGCCAACCATAAAATCTGCCACCGTTGAGCACCCATCGCTTGGCAGGCTTCGATAATGCCCTTATCCAAATCACGCAACACGTTTTCCACTAACCGTGCGAAAAACGGTACGGCGGCGGCGACCAGAGGCGGGATAGCGCCTTCGACACCAATTGAGGTCCCGATGAGCCACACAGTGAGCGGAATCATCACAATCAATAAAATGATGAAAGGCAATGACCGCAATACATTGACCACCAACGATAAAACGCGATATAGCCCTTTGTGGCCTTGTAGCTGTGAGCTGCTTGACCAAAACAGTAAGACACCAAGCGGCAAGCCCAATAACACGGTAAAAAATAGTGAAACGCCGGTCAGAATCAGCGTTTCCTGTGTTCCCTGCCACAGCTCGGCAAGGTCAAGATTCACAAATTCAATCATGGTCGTTTCCCTTGTTGCAAAATATCGGTGCGAACACCGCGTGCCGCGAAAGCGTCTTGTAAAGCGGTGATATCAACGGTGTTGGCTTGTGCCACTTCAACAATCAGTTGACCATACGGCGTGTCCTTAATTCGTCCAATGGTGCCGTGAAGGATATTGAAGGCAATGCCCCACTGTTGCGCGAGTTCGTGCAATAACGGTTGGTGGGTGGTGGCGCCGGTAAAGCTCAGTCGCAATACCGCACCTTGGGCCATCGCCAATGCCGCTTGCCATTCGGCTTCATGCTGACCGCCGCTTTCCGCCAACATACTTTGCGTTGCAGGGTGGGCGGGATGTAGGAAAATATCGCTTACAGGGCCCATCTCTACAATTTCACCAGCTTCAATCACCGCCACACGGTCACAAATGCTTTTGACGACATTCATTTCATGGGTGATTAACACAATGGTTAGCCCCATGCGGCGGTTGATGTCGAGTAGCAGTTGCAAAATCGCTTGCGTGGTTTGTGGATCTAATGCGCTCGTGGCTTCATCACACAGCAAGAGTTTTGGTGAATTTGCCAAAGCCCGCGCAATCCCCACCCGCTGCTTTTGTCCACCCGACAGCTGTGCCGGATATTTATGGCGGTGATCTTGTAGGCCAACCAGTTCTAATAACTGATGAATGTGTTGTGGATCGATGGCTTTCTTGGCAAGTTTCAAGGGAAAGACAATGTTTTCTTCCACTGTGCGAGCCATCAACAAATTGAAATGTTGAAACACCATGCCCGTTTGTTGGCGTAGCTTCACCAAACCTTGTGCATCTAATGCAGTGATGTCTTGACCATCAATGTCAATGTGACCGCTACTGGGGCGTTCCAACAGATTTAAGGTGCGAATGAGGCTGCTTTTACCGGCACCGGAACGGCCAATAATGCCAAAAATTTCCCCCCGACCAATTTCCAAGTTGATGTCGCGCAACGCAGTCACGGCGCGCCCATCGACTTGATAGGTTTTATGGAGGTTGCGGATACGAATCATAAGCTACCCAAAAAAAGAAGCCGCACGCGGATCACACAGTACGGCACAGACTGTAACAGAGTCGCTAAAGACAGAAAAATGCTCATTAGTGCTTTTTTTATACAATTTTGCACTAAGGCTTAGACGTAAAGCGGCAATTGTACTGCAAGCGATTCGGCAAGTGGTCATCCCTTTTTGGCTAGTTTTTTAGGGTGGATAAGCAAAGCGCATCCACCAAATCTGATGGTTTAGTTCAGTAGGTTGGCCTGCTGATGTTTGGCAACCCAACACCAACCTGAACTACAATCAGCCATTACCCTCAGCCCTAACCCCCATCATGCTGCCGCTGCTCGATCCAAAGAACGATTACATTTTCAAACGTCTCTTTGCCCAATCACCCGAATTGCTGTCTGATTTGATTAACAGCATCCGCTACGATCAACCGCCGATTACCATTACGGATATTCTCAATCCCAATATTTCTGGTGAAGACCTCCACGCTAAAGAAATCGTGTTAGATGTCTTGGCCAAAGATGGTTTTGGGGTGCAATACAATATTGAAATTCAGGTGCGAAAACAGACGTATTGGGGAGAGCGAAGTTTGTATTACAGTTCGCGTCTTATCAGCGAACAGTTAGAAAGTGGTCAATCCTATCGTGAGATGAAGCATGTGATTTGTATTCATCTACTGGATTTTGATTTATTCCCTGAACATCCAGAACAAGCCTCATGGCGGTTTGAACTACGCGATCAACATATTCCTGATGTTGTCCTCACCAAAGCACAACAAATTGATATTCTGGAATTAGACAAAGCCGACCGCCTCCAACTGGCCCCAACAGCATTAAAGAATTGGGTCGATCTGTTTGAACATTGGCAGGAGCAACACATCATGGCACAACTGACACATACCCCAGTGGTGACTGCACTACGCTCTTTAGAAAGTCTCAGCCAAACCAAAGAAGAACAACTGCGTGCTATTGCACGGCAGAGGGCGGTGTGGGATTACAACACCGACATCATCACTGCGCGGGAAGAGGGTTTAGAAGAAGGCATGCAAAAAGGTCTTCAACAAGGCATGAAAAAAGGCCGCGAAGATGGCATGCAAACCCTCCTCCGAACATTGATCGAGGCGCGGTTTGGTCAGCCATTGCCGGATTGGGTGTTATCGCGGTTACGGGCAGCGACGCCGGAGCAGTTGCAGCAGTGGGGCGTGTCGTTAACGCAGGCACAGCGGTTAGAAGATATTTTCGAGGTTTGACCCGTTTCGTAGGGTGGATAAGCATCGCGCATCCACCAAATCCAGCTATTTGGCAACCCAACACAAACCGACTGAACCGTATTGGGTTACACTCGTAACCCAACTACGCCAATTTCAAATTTGTCAACGAGTAAGGATGATAGCCATGACTGCTTTAACCCGTATCGACAACCTCACCGTTTCTGCTCAAGCCCGCGCTGCTGCAGAAACCACCGTTGAACCTACTTCTGCCTTTGCCCAAGAAATTGCTGCTGTTGCCGCTACACAAGTCACTCAAACTTCTCCTGCGGCAGGTAAAGCCGACTTCGTCTCAGGGCGGCTAGGTATCGATCTTGTTAATGGTATCCCCGGGCGGATCAAATACTTTGACCAAACAGGGGAACAGCTCACCTCATCGAGTTTTGATGCTGAAAGCATATTGCGGTTAAGCAAACAATTTGGTATCGATTTATCCGATCTAAAAGGATTAGGCGAACAACTCGATGCTAAAAAAATTGGTTATCGTCCCTACGAACTATACAAAGGCACGGGGTCTGACCACGGTATTAACTTTAATGACCTGATTAAAGGTGGTTTGGGAACTGCCTACGATTGGCGTCAAGATAAAAGCGTTGCTGAAAAAGGCTCAAGTGCTGCTGCATCGTTGGCCCAAGCCCAAAAAACCGCGAACGACAATAACGTTACCCTTAACCCCGAAGTCACGACCCAAAAAGGGATCGACCCCAGTTACTTCACCCCACAAATGGGCAAGGATAAAGTGCTGCGTTCTGTCGTTGTTAGCAACCTTGCAGGTCAAACCGCTGCTTGGCTTGATTCTCTCACTGCTGCCCGTCAATATGCTTCCCAACATGGTGGACAAGTTATTGACCTTTTAAATATCACCAACCAAAAAACAGCCTAAACCTGCTTGACTTCCTCCCCGCCCTCAAAGGGTGGGGATGCCTGCTGCCAGTTTCGTAGGGTGGATAAGCATCGCGCATCCACCAAATCTGATGGTTTAGTTCAGTAGGTTGGCCTGCTGATGTTTGGCAACCCAACACCAACCTGAACTACAATCAGCCATTACCCTCAGCCCTAACCCCCATCATGCTGCCGCTGCTCGACCCAAAGAACGATTACATTTTCAAACGTCTCTTTGCCCAATCACCCGAATTGCTGTCCGATTTGATCAATAGCATCCGCTATGATCAACCGCCGATTACGATTACGGATATTCTCAATCCCAATATCTCCGGTGAAGATCTCCACGCTAAAGAAATCGTGTTAGATGTCTTGGCCAAAGATGGTTTTGGCGTGCAATACAATATTGAAATTCAGGTGCGGAAACAGACGTATTGGGGAGAGCGAAGTTTGTATTACAGTTCGCGTCTTATCAGCGAACAGTTAGAAAGCGGTCAATCCTATCGTGAGATGAAGCATGTGATTTGTATTCATCTACTGGATTTTGATTTGTTCCCAGACCATCCTGAACAAGCTTCATGGCGGTTTGAACTGCGCGATCAACACATTCCCGATGTTGTTCTCACCAAAGCACAGCAAATTGATATTCTGGAATTAGACAAAGCCGACCGCCTCCAACTGGCCCCAACAGCATTAAAGAATTGGGTCGATTTGTTTGAACACTGGCAGGAGCAACACATCATGGCACAGCTGACACACACACCGGTAATGACTGTTTTGCAATCCCTAGAGCAAATGAGCCAGACCAAGGAAGAACGATTACGGGCATTGGCGCGTGAACGGGCGGTGTGGGATTACAACACAGAGATTCAAGTGGCAGAAGAACGTGGTGAGCAACGAGGGTTGGAAAAGGGCATACAGGCCATGCAAACCCTCCTCCGAACATTGATCGAGGCGCGGTTTGGTCAGCCGTTGCCGGATTGGGTGTTGTCGCGGTTACGGGCGGCGACGCCGGAGCAGTTGCAGCAATGGGGCGTATCGTTAACCCAAGCACAGCGGTTAGAAGATATTTTCGAGGGTTGACCCGTTTCGTAGCATCCACCAAACCCAGCGGGTAGGTTGGTTTACCCAATGCGCGGAAAGCCTCGGGGTTCAGCCCGAGGTCAAGAGCGCGGACGCTGAAAGCGGCCTAGAAGCTTTGTTGTTGCCATATTCGATGTGTTGTAGAATTTCAGAACACAGCTCAAATACAAGTGCCATTAGGCAGTGGGTCGTGCGTAAGAAACCAATCAACCCAAACATGTTCGTGCTGCGGGAAAATATCCGCCAGCAGTCCGAAAGGTAGGGCAAGTTTGCGAATAAGAGCATGGATTTGCAGCGAATGCGGTGCAACACACGACCGCGACACCAACGCAGCAAAAAACATTCTCGCGGCGGGACTTCGCCGTCTGGCAGCAGGAATCCCCGTTCTTTAGGGCGGGGAGGAAGTCAAGATGTGTACGCCGCACAACAAAATCGATTTCATGTGATCCCCGTCACATGAATTTTGACAAGAATCGGTATACTGCCGACTCAGGGATTTCTAAGGGTACGTACCCCTTAATACCGACATCCCGATTTTTCTTCCCGAACTTTCGGGATGTTTCATAACCTAGCTAGGAGTTTTTTCATGGCTGTATCTGCTGAACACGTACTGTATCTGGCCGCTGGTATCTTCGGTGCCGCACCAACTCGCGCTTTGACTTACGATCTGATGACTCGTAAAGACACCGTTGCTTTGGCAAACGAATTGGGCGTGTCCCAATACGCTAAAGACGTTTTTGGCGTGTCGAACCAAGCTAAAGCTGAAAAACTGGCAGACAACCTGTTAGGTACTTCCGTGACCGACACAGTGAAAACCGCTGCTATCGGCGCGCTGAAAAGCATGTTGGATGCAAACGGCGGCAACGTTGGTGCTGCTGGTTACGAAGCCATCGTTTTCTTGTCGAAAAAGACCGATGCTAGCTACGCTGACGCATGGACTCAATTGCAAAACCGCGTTGCAGTGGCTCAGGCTTATGTTGACAGCGCCAACCCAGCAACCACTTTCCCGCTGACCAGCGTGACCAAAGACACAGCAACTAAAGATGCTGTGATCGCTGCGATCAAGGCGGGTGCTGACACTGCACCTTTGACAGTGAACAGCGACTTGTTAGTGGCTAACAAATTCTCTGCTGGTCTGGACTACACTCCAGGCGGCAACGACCGCGTGAATACGTTGCAAGACGAAGACGTGTTGACTGGTGTGGGTGTCAACCCAACCCTGAACGCGACTTTGGGTAATGCAAACGACAACGGCGCAACCACCATCCACCCAACACTGCGTGGCGTGGAAACCATCAATGTTGCATTCTCAGGTGCTGGTAACGCTGTTACCACCCTTGACCTGCAAGATGCAACTGGTGTTAAAGCTGTAAACATCACCCGCGTTTCTCAAGCAAACGGCAATGCTGTTGTTGAAAACCTGCAAACTGTGCCAACCACCTTGTCGGTGAACAGCTCGAACGTGCAAACCGCTCGTGTTGAGTTCTCGTTCTTGGCATCTGCTGTGGCTGGTGCAACTGATAGCACCGAATTGACCCTGAACAGCGCCAATATCAACAACTTGGTTGTTGAACAAAACATGGCTGCTGGTGTATTGGCAAACAACGGTGCAACCGAAGGCGTGGAAACCATTAACTTGGTGTCCTCTGGTTCCGCTAATACCGTTGGTGTGTTGCAAGCTGAAGACCTGCAAACCCTGAACATCTCCGGCAAACAGAACCTGACACTGGGTAACAACACTGGTGCAGTTGTTCGCGCAGGTACAACCACTTCTGAAGCCAATACCTTTGCTGCTGCTTTGGCAAACGTTGCTGGTTCGTTGACCAAAATCGACGCATCCACTTTGGAAGGCAACCTGAGCATCAACTTGGGTGCTGAACTGAACGCTGGTTTGGACAACACCTCTGGTAAAGCAGTGCAAATGCAAGTGTTGGGCGGCAAAGGTAACGATACTTTTGTATTGACCCAAGGTGCGAACATTGACGCAACCGCAACCAACACCGACAAAATCGACGGTGGTGAAGGTACCAATAAATTGGTTCTCTTGGGTGGCGTTGCACAAACTGTTGCTGCTGCTGGTACTGCCGCTGCACCCGTTGCAAACCTGACCAAAATCCAAGCTCTGGAAGTTCGTACAGGTCACGATGACGCAGGTGTTGTTGGTGGCTTGGGTATTGCTGAAGTTGCCGATGTTGTTACCGTTAACGCTGATGCATTCGATGCACTGGCCACGATCTACGTTCGCAACGAAGGTCAAGGTTCTGCGGCTGTTGGCGTTGCTGCGACAGGTACAAATGTTAGCAAATCTGAAGTCATGACCGTCAACCTGAACAACCTGACTGCAGCTCAAGCGACTGCAATCACCGTTGCTCACGGCACGACTGGTAACAGCACGATTGATAACAACAATCTCGCAGTTGCTTTCAAAACTGCAGGTACCGCTAATGCTGCCCAAGTGACCTTGGTTGATGGCGTTAACAACGATCCAGTCTTTAACCTCGACTTAACCGTTACTTCCGGTGAGTTGGTCACGATTGTTGACACCGATACCGAGTCCAACAGTGTTTACCTGAATCAAGGTACCTTTACTCAGGCTGGTTCTACCATCACCCTGAAAACAGGTACTGCTGGCCAATACATGAACCTTGATGTGACCAACAACGGTGCAGGCGGTGCTGCTGTTGCTGCTGCTGCTGCTGTTGGCGGTGCAGATGGTTATGGCTATGCAACAGATGGCTCTGCCGGTAGCAATACCACTGCCGTTGCTGCTGCTGCTGCTATCGCAGGTGTGCCAACCACAACCAGCACTAGCCAACGTGATGGCGCTGTGGCTTCTGTGTTGTATGGTACTACTGGTGTAGCTGGTGATAACGCAACTCGTCATGCAATCGAAAACATCGTTGCTAACGAATATGTTGGCGATGTGATCGTTCGTTTGGGCGATGTGACTCGTGCTGATGGCGTGAGCTCGATGAACATCAAAACTGGCACTGGTAACGATACTTTCATCTTTGACCAATTAGGTGCAACCAACGCTGGTTTCACTTCTGGCGACACGATTGCTGCTGGCACTGGTACCGATACTTTGGTTATCGACGGTAACACTGCAACCATCCCAGGTACCCCTCGTATCAACCATCAAACCTCGGAATGGGATAACCTGACCGGTATCGACGTTCTGCGTTTTGGTAACAACGCTGGCGTTGCCAACGTGGGTAACGGTGCTCAAGTTGCTAATGCTGGTGGCGCTTACTACGCTCAGATCGACAACGATTTCATCACCCAAACCGATGCTGGCAACCGTCTGACCGTTGTTAACAACGATGGTGACCTGAATCTGAACACCGAATCTGATCTGGTTCTCGACCTGCGTGGTCTGAATCAGAATAAGTGGATCACATTTGTTGGTGCAAACGGTGTGGGTAATGCAGCGATCTCTTCGAACCGTATCGTCGTTAGCGATATCAGCGCCAACCAGAACATGATTCTGAATGGTGGCGATACCGATGTGCGTGCTGCAACCACAGGTGGTTATGTTGCTCGTAACAACAACGTGTACGAAGTTCGCAATACCGCTGATGTGTCCATCAACGACTTGGCACAAACCAGCAACTTCGGTTTGATCAACTTCACCAACGACCAAGCTGTTGCTCAAACTCTGACCCTGACTTTGAACAACACTGTTGTTGAAGCCTTGGTTGATTCCAGCAACACCGCGACTTCCGCAGCGACTCAGGAAATCCTGAACATCGTTGCAAATGATAATGGTGCTGTTGCTTCCGTGCTGAATGTCAATGCAGGTGCAGTAACTGGTTTCTTAGCCTTGAATGTAACAGGTTCCGTTGCAGGTAATGATGTTATCACTGTCAACTCCAACGTGGGTGGTACAGGCTCCACATTAGACCTGCTTGGTGGTACAAGTGACCGTGTAAACTGGGTCGGTGGTGCTGCTGGTACTATCGCAACGATTAACATGACTGCTGGTGCTAATAACACCACCTTCCAACTGGGTGCAGTAACAACAAACCACCGAGTTGACAATGCAGAAATCGTTGATTTGTCCGGTCTGACCTACGCAAGCTCCACAGTTACTGGTACTGCAGCAGCAGAAACCATTATTGGCGGTGCTGGTGCAGATACCATCATCGGTGGTAACGGTATTGACCAACTGACCGGTGGTACTGGTTCTGATACATTTGCTTTCAACACAGTTATCTTGGCAGCAAATGCAAACAATATCACCGACTTTACTGCTGGTGCGGGTGGTGATGTGTTGCGCTTTGACGCTGCAACCTTCACTGATTACACCGCCGGTGCAGTAGTAGCATTTGGTACCGCAGCTGCGGCTACTGCTGGTGCTACCGGTGCAGCCAACAATGTTATCTTGCGTGATACTGCAGCAAACATTACTGGTTACGTTGCAGCTGATGCTACCCAAGCTGTTATTGCGATTGCAACCGATACCGGTAACATCTACTATGATGCTGATGGTAACTTTGGTGCAGGTGCAGTGATTATTGGTAGCATGACTGCAGCTCAGGTTGCTAATCTGGTTGCAGGAAATATCTTGATTGTTTAATCAATAAACGGCAAAACATCGCCGTATGTAACACCGAACCGCCTCGCCCTTGATTGGGTGGGGCGGTTTTTTTTATTCCCCTCGGCGGCGTGGGTTTCGTGGGCACAAAACCGTGCCCAACACATCGAAATACTGCAATGGGTTGCAAACCTTAAATTTGAATTGACATTTAATTATTTGTTTGGTATAAAAAATTCCTCTTTGAAAAGAACATCCTCTTGTTTAAAAAGTAAGTTTTTAAAAAGGGTTGACTATGAATCAAGGAAACACCATGCCAATCAATATCACCGATTCCCAATATCGTTCCTTTGTGCTGGGCCTGACCGGCGCGCTACCGTTATCACCCAACCAACTATTGTGGCTGGGTCATGGGAGCGGCTGCTACGCAGATCCGTGGGTCATTGAAGCCGCTGTACGAGATACGCCCGTCCGGCTGTCCTTCAAGTTCAAGGACAATGCGCAATTAAGTTGCTGCATCAATCTCCGCCCTTACGCAGAACGCCTTGGAGAGACTCAACCCGAGGACGTTGCATTTGCTCAATGGGTGCATCAGCAATACGCTAAAGAAGTGAGAGCGAACACCCCTGCCGCCTATTTCAAACCTTTTGGGCATCCTCCCAGCACAAAGAAGCAAGGGAAGCAAGGCAAGACGGTGGACACCTTTTTTAAACTAGGCCCCGAGATGTGCCTGACGCATCTGGCTGAAGTGAGATCCTGCCCAGAGTTTCCACAACTTGAATCAGGTACTGTGGTGCAACTGACCTTGGTTGAGGCTGTGAGCAGGATTCTTCAGCGCTTACACAAACCTGCATAAGGCCGGTACCGGCGTACGTTGGGTTGCTTGCAACCCAACACTGCACCAAATCGGTAAACATTGAAATGCCGGCTATCTGGCAACCCAACAAAACCGATACCGGTAAACGGCAAAACACCGCCGTACGTAATACGAACCGCCTCGCCCTTAATTGGGTGGGGCGGTTTTTTTTGGGGGTGTGATTGGTGATGGGTTTGGTGAACCAAAAACTTGACCATCACAGGCACGGGGGCTTGCCCCTACATATCTCTAACAAATTGTATTCATTCAACTATCCAACAAACACCCTGCCTTTATCTGCCATGCTGCACTGCGCTTGTTTTTCTACCAGACTATAATTCTCATATCTCAACACCGGAGACACCACCATGCCAACGATTAGCATGTTTTATGGCATTATTATTCGGATGCTGTTCATGGACACGCAACAACATCATCTCCCACACCTCCATATCGAATATCAAGGTCAACAAGCCGTTGTATCGTTACCAGATGCCCTTCTCCTCGAAGGTGAGCTTCCACCGAAAAAACTGCGTTTGGTTCAGGCTTGGATTGCCATTCATGAGGAAGAATTGATGGCCGATTGGGCACTTGCTGTAAAAGGTGAACCTGTTTTCCCTATCGAACCTTTGCGTTAAGGAAACAATATGATTACCGTCAAATCCGTACTAGCACAACCCGACTACCAACTATTGCTGATATTTTCCAACGGCGAACAACGTCAATTCGACATGCGGCCTTATCTGCATTATCCCGTTTTTCAAAGGCTAGAAAATCAGGGGTTTTTCTCTCTTGCTCAAGTCAATTACGGTACTGTCGTCTGGCCAGGTGAAATCGACATCGCACCGGAAACACTCTATGACAAGTCAACTTTGATTACATCGAAAGCAGCGTAATCCACGTAAATTCATTAGCATGGACACATATCCGTGCCCACCAAATCGGTGAACGTTGGAATGCCGGCTATCTGGCAACCCAACAAAACCGACACCGGCAAACGGCAAAACACCGCCGTACGTAACACCGAACCGCCTCGCCCTTAATTGGGTGGGGCGGTTTTTTTTATTCCCCTCGGCGGCGTGGGTTTCGTGGGCACAAACCCGTGCCCACGCTACATCTCGGTGGATGCGCTACGCTTATCCGCCCTAGGGTAGAGCAATAGAAGGGGGGCTTTTATGCTACAATAACCATAAGGCTAATTAACCCATACGAGGATATGCCATGCAAGCAATCACCTTTGAAGCTGATATTGTGAGCGAATTTCTGCGTATTCCCAATTTTGAGCAGTTAAAGAATAAACACGTCAAAGTGGTCATTGAGGCAAGTGAAACGCAAATCAGTGATATTGACAGCTGTTTTGATCGTTTTCATTATGACCTAGCTTCACAACCATTTAATCGGGACGAAGCCAATGCACGCTAAGGTGTTTGCAGATACAAATATTATTCTGTATCTACTATCCGATGACATCACTAAAAAAACACGTGCTAAACAAATACTCAGCAATAGACCTATCATCTCGCTTCAAGTTGCTAATGAATTTACTAATGTGTGTATTAAAAAACTAAAATTGACTCCAGATGAATTATTATCATCTCTAAAAATAATTGAAAAATATGCTGTATTTGTACCTTTCGGTTTAGCAACCATTCATCAAGCGATTGAACTACAAACACGCTATAAACTGCAATACTACGACAGTCTGATTGTGGCTACTGCTTTAGAAAATGATTGTGATATTCTGTATTCTGAAGATATGCAGAATGGGATGCTAATTGATGAAAGAATGAGATTAGTGAATCCATTTCTGTAATTATTCTTATGTATGAAGTGCCCACCACATCGGCAAAACGGCAAAACATCGCCGCACGTAACACGAACCGCCTCCCCCTTAATTGGGTGGGGCGGTTTTTTTTCGGGGTATTTCCCCCCTGACAGAACATTGTATTGATTCATTTTTCTTTACAATTGTATCTTATCGGATACAATGATTAGCATGAATATCATCCTTAAATCAGAAAAATTTGATAATTGGCTGGCTCACTTAAGAGACAAAGCAGCAAAAGCTAAAATTGCCTTACGAATCAGTCGTGCAGAGCAAGGAAATTTTGGTGATTGTCAGCCAGTTGGAGAGGGGGTATCTGAGATGCGTATCCACCATGGCCCAGGTTACCGTATTTATTTTACTCGCCGTGGTGACATTGTTTACTTACTGTTATTAGGCGGCGATAAATCAACACAACAAGCTGATATCAGACAGGCAATAGAAATGGCGAATAATCTACCAAAGGAGTGCACACCATGACACATTTCACCCCATTTGATGCAGCAGACTACCTTGATGACGAAGAGACTATTGCCGCTTATCTATCAGAAGCACTTGAAGATCCCGACCCTGATACCTTTCTTATGGCGGTCAGAACGGTTGCCCGTGCTCGTGGTATGACACAACTGGCCAAAGATGCTGGTCTTGGGCGAGAGAGTCTTTACAAAGCACTGACACCGGGCGCAAAACCTCGTTACGACACAATAATGAAAGTAATTCGTGCCCTTGGCATAACGTTACATGCTGAACCCATACAGCCAGTTGGGTAGGGCGGGCACGTGTCTGTACTCACCAAATCGGTGAACGTTGGAATGCCGACTATCTGGCAACCCAACAAAACCGATACCGGTGAACGGCAAAACATCGCCGTACGTAACACCGAACCGCCTCGCCCTTAATTGGGTGGGGCGGTTTTTTTTCGGGTGTGTGCGATTGGTGATGGGTTTGGTGAACCAAAAACTTGACCATCACAGGGCAGGGACCTGCCCCTACATATCTCTAACAAATTGTATTCATTGAACTATCCAACAAATTCTCGTTCCTTATTTACCTTATTTTACTAATCAAACATTCCCTTGAAGGAATGTTCCATCAAAGGTATATTCATTTGTATGAACTGGGATATCGAATACACCGATGAATTCGGTCAATGGTGGGATACGCTCTCTGAACCCGAACAGGAATCACTAGCTGCCTCAGTGCATTTACTTGAGGAACGTGGACCAAATTTGGGTTTTCCTCATAGCAGCGGAATCAATGGATCGATGTATAACCATATGCGTGAGTTAAGGACACAACATGAAGGTCGCCCTTATCGCACGCTCTATGCGTTTGATCCACGTCGGAGTGCAATTTTATTAATTGGTGGAGATAAAACTGGGAATAACCGGTGGTATGAACTCCATATTCCCATCGCAGACCGACTCTATACCGAGCATTTAGAACAACTTCGAAAGGAAGGGCTGATCAATGGCTAAAAAATTTGCTGATCTACGTGCGAAAATGTCACCCGAATCACGTTCTCGTGCAGAGGCCAAAGCACAAGCAATGTTGAATGAAATGCCTCTTAACGAATTACGTCAGGCCCGAGGCCTCTCGCAAAAAATGCTAGCTGAAGTGCTAAATGTCCAGCAGCCCTCAATCGCTAAGCTGGAGAAACGCACGGATATGTATATTTCTACGCTCCGTAGCCATATACAAGCAATGGGTGGAGAGCTTGAAGTTGTTGCGCGTTTTCCAGATGGTATGGTCAGAATCTCTAATTTTTCTGATTTAGGTCGTTTGACATAACCCGCGTAAGGTGGATTCGCCGCTAGCCCGGTAGGGTGGGCACGTTTCTGTGCCCACCAAATCGGTGAACGTTGGAATGCCGGCTATCTGGCAACCCAACAAAACCGACACCGGTAATCGGCAAAACACCGCCGTATGTAACACCGAACCGCCTCGCCCTTAATTGGGTGGGGCGGTTTTTTTTATTCCCCTCGGCGGCGTGGGTTTCGTGGGCGAAAAAATTGACTATCACAGAGCAGACACAGAGACCTGTCCCTATATATCTCTAACAAATTGTATTTATTCAACTATCCAACAAACACCCTGCCTTTATCTGCCATGCTGCACTGCGCTTGTTTTTCTACCAGACTATAATTCTCATATCTCAACACCGGAGACACCACCATGCCAACGATTAGCATGTTTTATGGCATTATTATTCCGATGTTTTTTGAAATTAAAGAGAAACATCATCTTCCACATATTCATGTGCGTTACCAAAACCACCGTGCCTCAATTGCAATTGAAGACGGCGCATTGCTTGCCGGTGAATTACCTTTTCGACAACTACGGATGGTACAGGTATAGGTCGACTTACATCGAGAAGAATTATTGGCAGATTGGGAATTAGCGAAAGAAGGGGTCGAGCCCTTCCGGATTGATCCACTAAAATAAAGGGACCTTGCTATGTTACTTGACGTAATTGATGTTCAGGCACAACAAGATTTCATACTGAATCTTAAATTTGAAAATGGTGAGTGCCGGTGCTTTAATATGGCCCCCTATATTGATCAAAAACCATGGGTTCGTCTTAAATTAGATAAAGCTTTTTTAGCCGCTTTTATTGAAAATGGCACAGTAGCTTGGCCAGGTAATATTGATATCGATCCAGAAACCCTCTACGAGCGGTCCTCGCCTGTTATCAATCTGGGCGCAACAAGGACTTGAAGAGCCGCCGTACGTAACACGAACCGCCTCGCCCTTAATTGGGTGGGGCGGTTTTTTTTACCCATCAGTGAAGCAGCGAGAAGTTGGATACAAAGGCAAGATTAAGTTATACTTTAATATAACTTAATGGATAGGAGCGGTTCATGCACACGACAAGTTTACGTAAGGTTGGCGGTTCGGTCATGTTGGCCGTGCCCCCTGCTTTTCTTGACCAACTGCATCTACACGCCGGTGTGACGGTAGGGCTTGCGATCGACCATGGCTGTCTGGTGGTTAATCCGAATCCACGGCCACATTACACGCTCGAAGAGTTGCTTGCTCAGTGTGATCCCAATGCTGAGATCTCGGCGGAAGATCGTGAATGGCTTGAGGCACCTGCGGTTGGTGGCGAGCTGTTGTGATGGAGCGAGGTGATATTTATCTCGTTTCACTTGATCCGACATCAGGTCACGAGCAACAGGGTACTCGCCCTGTGCTGGTGGTATCACCGACAGCGTTTAACCGGCTAACACGAACGCCCGTCGTATTGCCGATTACCAGTGGCGGCAATTTTGCTCGCACAGCGGGTTTTGCTGTTTCTCTTATAGGATCGGGTACACAAACGACTGGCATCGTGCGCTGCGATCAACCCCGCGCACTCGATATTGATTCGCGCCACGGCCGCAAACTTGAAAGCGTACCGCAGTCTGTGCTTGACGAGGTACTCGCCAAAATTGCGCCGATCTTTAATTAAAGCCCGGTAGGGGGGGCACGTTTCTATGCCCACCAAATCGGTAAACATTGGAATGCCGACTATCTGGCAACCCAACAAAACCGACACCGGCAAACGGCAAAACACCGCCGTATGTAACACCGAACCGCCTCGCCCTGAATTGGGTGGGGCGGTTTTTTTTTCGGGGTGGTTGGTCATGCGTACTTAACCTACCCGCTGAACTTAAATTTGATTAGTCTACGTAAGTTACGTAATATTCAGATGATGAATGCCACCTTTGTTGAACTTCCCGCCTTTGAAAAATATCGAGAAAACTACATCAATGATGATTCATACAAAGAATTTCAACAGCTGTTAATCGAAAACCCCAGAGCTGGTGATGTCATAGAAAACACAGGAGGACTGCGAAAAATACGATTCGCAGACAAAAGGCGGCAAAAAGGTAAGCGTGGAGGTATCCGCATCATTTATTATTGGTGGGATAGTCATTCTCAATTTTGGCTCTTTACCTTGTATGATAAAAATGAAGCTAGTGACCTGACTGCCCAACAAAAGAAAATTCTGAAAGGCATGTTAGAAGCAGAACTACGGGAAAGGATATTAAATGAGCAAACGTGACATCTTCGCAGAGTTAATAGAAGGTTTTGATGCGCTCGCGGCTGAACGTCAAGGCAAAAAGACCCTTCGCCATCACAAAGTAGCCGCACGTCCCGTGCCACCTGTCACACCTTCTGAAATTGTTACTTTACGTAATACACTTGGTATGTCTCGTACAGTGATGGCGCATTATTTGAGGACCAATGATCGAACACTCGAGAACTGGGAACAAGGACGAAGTAAGCCAAATATGCAAGCCTGTATGCTGATTCGCCTTGTCGAAAAATATCCAGATATGTTAGAAAGATTAGCAAGTGTTTAAACTGGGTAATCTGCATAAGCTCGGTAGTGCCCACCAAATCGGTAAACGTTGGAATGCCTGCTGTTTGGCAACCCAATACCATCATTAAACGATGTTGGGTTACAAATGTAACCAAACCTACAATTTGGCATAAAATACCGAACCGCCTCATTCTTCATCGAATGGGGCGGTTTTTTTTTCGGGGGGGTGATTGGTGATGGGTTTGGTGGGCGAAAAAATTGACCATCACAGGGCAGGCATAGAGGCTTGCCACTGTCCATGCTAACGAATTTACGTGGATTACGCTGCTTTCGATGTAATCAGAGTTGACTTGTTATAGAGTGTTTCCGGTGCGATGTCGATTTCACCTGGCCAGACGACAGTGCCATAATCGATATGAGCAGCAAAGAAAGTATTGTTTTCTTTTAATCGGATAAAGGGTTTTTTATCAATAATAGAAGACATATCGAATAGTCGATGCTCTCCATTTTCGAACTCTAATTGCAGTAGATAACCTGGCATTGCTGTCACTTTAACAACGTCAATTAGTTCATCCATATCAAATCCTTACTGTAACGGTGGAATACGGAAAAGTTCTTCACCATTAGTGGCTAATTCCCAATCGGCGAATAACTCATCACGATGGATTTCAACCCATGCTTGTACGAGTTTTAGTTGTTTTGGTGGAAAATTACCGGCTAAGACAGATCCATCTTCAATTGCAATCGATGCCTTAAAGTTTTGGTAGCGGACGTGGAAATGTGGTAGATGATGTCGATCATTATCTTCAAACATGATAGCAACAAGAATTCCATAGAACATGCTAATCGTCGGCATGCTGATGTCTCCGGTGTTGGGATGTGATGATTATAGTCTGGTAGAAAAACAAGCGCAGCATGGCAGGGCGTTTGTTAGATAGCCCGGTAGGATGGGCATGTTCCTGTGCCCACCAAATCGGTGAACGTTGGAATGCCGGCTATCTGGCAACCCAACAAAACCGACACCGACAAATGGCAAAACACCGCCGTATGTAACAACGAACCACCTCGCCCTTGATTGGGTGGGGCGGTTTTTTTATTCCCCTCGGCGGCGTGGGTTTCGTGGGCACAAAACCATGCCCACGCTACTTTGTGGGGAGCACCTGCCCACCACACCTCGCCGTCTTGCAGAAGGAATCCCCGCTCTTTAGGGCGAGGAGGAAGTCAACAGTGAGCACGATGATCAGCTGTTGCTATATCCCAATATGGGACTATAATAACCGCATGAACATCGTTGCTGTCAAATTTCTCCGTGCCTTCTGGGAACAGCACCCAGATGCTGAGCAGCCACTCAAGTCCTGGGTTGATGAGACTAAGAAGGCCGCGTGGACGCAACCTGCCGATATCAAAGAGCAGTATCGAAGTGCGAGTATCCTCAAAAATCGCCGCGTGGTGTTCAACATCAAAGGCAACGACTACCGGTTGGTGGTCTCAGTTGCCTACCACTACCAAGCGGTCTATGTGAAGTTCATCGGCACCCACAAAGAGTACGATGCCATAGACGCCGAAACCGTAGAGATGGAGGTCTGACATGGACATTCGCCCGATCCGTACCGAAGAGGACTACAAAGCTGCGCTGCGCGAAGTTTCGGCCTACTTCGACAACGAACCGACCCCCGGCACCCCTGATGGTGACCGCTTTGAAATTTTGCTGACGCTTGTTGAAGTCTACGAGGCTAAGCACTATCCGATTGAACTTCCCGACCCGGTCGAGGCCATCAAATTCCGTATGGATCAGGCTGGGCTAACGCCCAAAGATTTGGTGCCTATGATCGGTCGCCTGAATCGGGTCTATGAGATCCTCAATCGCAAGCGCCCGCTGACGCTGAACATGATCTGGAAGCTGCACGAGAAGCTGGGCATTCCTGCAGACTGCCTGATCCAGCCGCCAAAGCTGAAGCTGGTTGCCTAGCCCGGTAGGATGGGCACGTTTCTGTGCCCACCACAGCGGCAAAACGGCAAAACACCGCCGTACATAACACCGAACCGCCTCGCCCTTAACTGGGTGGGGTGGTTTTTTTGGGGGAGTGATGGGTTTGGTGGGCGAAAACTCTGTTTACCCTACCAATCTAACCCTCGAAAATATCCTCTAACCGCTGCGCCTGCGTTAACGACACCCCCCACTGCTGTAACAGCTCCGGCGTCGCTGCCCGTAACCGCGACAACACCCAATCCGGTAGTGGCTGACCAAACCGTGCCTCGATCAATGTTCGGAGGAGAGTTCGCATGGCTTGTATGCCTTCTTCCCTGCCTTCTTCTCTGCCTTCTTCCCGTGCAGTAATGATGTCAGTGTTGTAATCCCAGACCGCCCGTTCCCGTGCCAAAGCCCGTAACCGTTCTTCCTTGGTCTGGCTCATTTGCTCTAGGGATTGCAAAACAGTCATTACCGGTGTGTGTGTCAGCTGTGCCATGATGTGTTGCTCCTGCCAGTGTTCAAACAGATCGACCCAATTCTTTAATGCTGTTGGGGCCAGTTGAAGGCGGTCGGCTTTATCTAATTCCAGAATATCAATTTGCTGTGCTTTGGTGAGGACAACATCAGGAATATGTTGATCGCGCAGTTCAAACCGCCATGAGGCTTGTTCTGGATGTTCAGGGAATAAATCAAAATCCAGTAGATGAATACAAATCACATGCTTCATCTCGCGATAGGATTGACCACTTTCTAACTGTTCGCTGATAAGACGCGAACTGTAATACAAACTTCGCTC
>Ga0208788_1000228_pt1 | contig 28402 bp, 26 predicted proteins | sample Wag4_2014_7_11_3_FD_187363 | JGI IMG/M metagenome (GOLD analysis project Ga0208788, IMG submission 187363) | Fresh water mixed with fracking chemicals microbial communities from Ohio, USA - Utica-2 Time Series FC 2014_7_11 (SPAdes) (version 2) ...
ATCAAGGCCACGAGCATGGCGATCGCCAGGGCGCACGCGCTGAAAAGCAGCAGCCAGGGCAAGGGGAGGTTCGACACGGTTCGCATCCGGGCGAGGGCCTCGCATCTCCGGGAAAGAGGGGGGAAGACCGGGCCGCCATGTGGCTGGAAGGCCGGGGGCAGCCGATCATAGCACGCAACTTCCGGTCCCGGGCCGGCGAGATCGACCTCGTGACGCAGGATGGCCCGACGATCGTCTTCGTCGAGGTCAAAGCACGCTCATCCTGCCGGTTCGGCCCCGGGCGGGAAGCGGTGGACCATCGGAAACGGGCCCGGCTGGTCGCCGTGGCCCGGGCATTTCTGACGATCCGTGGCTGGCACGAGCGTCCGGTGCGGTTCGACGTGATCGAGGTGCATGGCCCCCGTGTGCACCACTGGATGGACGCCTTCCGGGGCGATGGTTGAAGTCTCCGCGTCCCGGGGTAAATGGCAGGAGCCCGGCCGTGACGGACAGGAGCCTCCTCTTGCTCACCCCTACGAAACCTCCCTTGCCTGCCCGGATCTTCGGCTGGCTGATGCTGGCCAGTCTGGCGGTGACGGTGGCAGTTGCTCCGTCCGAAGGAGCTCCCGTAAGACTTCGCGTGGGGTTCACTCCCTGGGAAAACCCGCAGGACATGGCCAGGATGGCGATGCCCATGGTCGAACTGCTGGGCAAGGCCACGGGCGCCCGGGTCGAGCCCTTCCTGGCCTCGGACTATGCCGGGGTGATCCAGGCCTTGCAGGCGAAGCAGGTCGACATCGCTTTTCTGCCGCCTGCAGCTTTCGTGCTCGCTGAAAAGCGCGCCGGGGCCCGGGTGATCCTCAAATCGCTGTTCAAGGGACAGTCGAGGTACTACTCGGCCATCTTCACCCGGAATGACGGCGCGGCCCGGACCCTGGCGGACCTTCGTGGCAAGCGGATGGCCTTCGTGGACCCGACCAGTACCTCGGGTTCCCTGTTTCCTCGGCTGCTGCTCAAGCAAGCGGGAGTCGATCCGGAACGCGGACTCGGACGGGTGATGTATGCCGGCAGCCATGACGCGGTCGTGATGGCGGTCCTCCACGGCAAGGTGGATGCAGGCGCTGCGTATTCCAACGACGAGAAGGGCGAGAGGGCCGCCTGGACCCAGGTGCTGAAAACTCCCGAAGAAAGACGTCGCATCCGGGTCCTCGCCGTATCACGCCCGATCCCGGCGGACACCATCTCGGTGCGTCCCGACCTCGACCCCCGGGTGGTCGACCAGGTGAAGCGTGCCCTGATCGATCTTTCGGCGACTCCGGAAGGCAGGGCCAGGATCCACGAGATTTACCGGGTCGACGGCTTCACGACCGCCTCTAGTCAGGAGTACGAACCCGTCCGCGAGGTTTTCCGCGAGGTGGGTCTCCGGATCAAGTAGTCAAACCTTAGCATCCAATTCACCTGGTCTTTACCTCTGGAAGGTCAGAGACCGTGGAGCCTCCGCGATAGGAATCGAGACAGCAGAGGAGGCGTCCATGGTCGGTCACTTCGCCCTCCGGGCAGGATGGTTCGTCGCCACGGCAGCGATGGTCACGCTGGCGGCCGGTTGCGGTGGCTCGGGAGTTCTCGTCTCGGCGAGTACCGCTCCTGCCCTGCGCAGCACTACCGTGGCCACGCCGATGCCACGCACGGTCATGCCTTCCCCGGCCCCCACGCCGGCGACTTCCCTGCCCCGGGCCGTCGCGAAGCTGAGTGCCTCCCTGGTTTCGCTCCAGAAGGCCACCCTCGGGATGGGCAAGGCCACGGCACAGGTCGAGGTGACCAACCCGGCCCCGATCGCCCTGCAAGGCACGGTGAAGGTCACGTTCTCGGCCACCGGCCGGGACCCCAAGATCCAGACCCGCTCGGTCACGATCCCGGCCAGTGGCCGGGAAACGCTCTCTTTCGTGGAGACGGCCTGGTTCGTGAAGGACGCGACGGTCGAGATCGAGACGTCAAACGGAGGCCTGGACCCCCACGCCCCTGGAACCTACTGATAGACGCGGCGCCCGGGAACGGGCATCCGTCCTCTTGCCTGACTGGAGGTCCGTTCGGACATGAAATTTTTCCTCGACACCGCCAACATCGACGAGATCCGTGAAGCTTCCGCCTGGGGGCAGGTCGATGGCGTGACCACGAACCCGACCCTCATCGCGAAGGAGGGTCGCGATTTTCGTCAGGTGATCCTCGAGATCGCGCAGATCGTGGACGGACCGATCAGCGCAGAAGCCCTGTCCCTCGACGCGGAAAAGATGATCGCCGAGGGGCGTGAACTGGCCTCCTGGCATGAGCAGGTGGTCGTCAAGCTACCGCTGACGATCGCGGGCCTCCAGGCCGTCAAGGCGCTTGCCCGGGAAGGCATCCGGACCAACGTGACGCTCGCCTTTTCCGCCAACCAGGCCCTGCTTGCCGCCCGGGCCGGCGCCACCTACATCTCGCCATTCGTGGGTCGTCTGGACGACGAGGGGCACGACGGGATGGCCCTCATCCAGGACATCCGGACGATCTATGACAACTACGGCTTCGAGACCGACATTCTGGCCGCATCCATCCGCCATCCGCTGCACGTGACCCAGGCCGCGCTGGCCGGTGCGGACGTCGCGACGATGCCCATCAAGGTCCTCAAGATGATGTACCACCATCCGCTCACGGACACGGGCATCGCCCGCTTCCTGGCGGACTGGGAGCAGGCCCGGTCTCAGTCCTGATCAACGCGCAGGCGGGCCAGCACCGAGTAATCCTCGAGAGTCGAAGTGTCACCGGCTGCCTCCCGCCCTGCTGCGATATCCCGCAGCAGGCGTCGCATGATCTTGCCGGATCGCGTCTTGGGCAGCGATTCGGTGAACCGGATGTCCTCGGGGCGCGCCAGCGCCCCGATTTCCTTGACCACGTGGGCGCGAAGTTCCGTCCGGAGCATATCGTCGACCGCCACACCGGCCTGCACCGTGACGAACGCGCAAACGGCCGTCCCCTTGAGTTCGTCAGGGCGACCGACGACGGCCGCCTCGGCGACGGCCGGATGACTCACGAGCGCGCTCTCGATCTCCATGGTGCCCAGCCGGTGCCCCGAGACGTTGATGACGTCGTCGACCCGTCCCATGATCCAGAAATAACCGTCTTCATCCCGTCGCGCCCCGTCCCCGGTGAAGTAGACGCCCGGGATCTCGCTCCAGTAGGTCTTGGTGTAGCGCTCGGGGTCGCCCCAGATGCCCCGGAGCATGGACGGCCAGGGCTTCCGGATCACCAGCAGGCCCCCCTGCCCCGCCTCGACGGGGCGCCCGTCCCGGTCGACGACCTCGACGTCGATGCCAGGCAACGGGAGCGTGGCGGTGCCAGGCTTGGTCGTGGTCAGGCCCGGTAGCGGCGCGACCATGATGGATCCGGTCTCCGTCTGCCACCACGTGTCCACGATGGGGCAGCGGTCCCGCCCGATGACCGAGCGATACCACATCCAGGCCTCGGGATTGATGGGCTCACCGACCGTGCCGAGGACGCGCAGCCGGGACATCGGATGCCGGAGTGGCCATGCGTCGCCCGAGCGGATGAAAGAACGGATGGCGGTCGGGGCCGTATACAGGATCGAGATGCCGTGGCGATCGATCATGTCCCAGAACCGGTCCGGCGCGGGGGTCGCAGGTGCCCCCTCGTACATGAAGATGGTTGCCCCGTTGCTGAGCGGACCGTAGACGACGTACGAGTGGCCCGTGATCCAGCCGATGTCGGCCGTGCACCAGTACAGGTCGGTGTCGTGCAGGTCGAACACCCAGCGCGACGTGAGCGTGGCGCCGAGGAGGTAACCGGCCGATGTGTGCACGATGCCCTTGGGCTTGCCCGTCGTGCCGGAGGTGTACAGGATGAACAGCGGATGCTCGCTGTCCACGGCCACGGGCTGGACGTCCTCGCGCGAGGCCGCCGTCAGGTCGTGATACCAGTGGTCCCGGCCAGGCGTCATCTCGACGTCATTGCCGCCTCGACGGACGACCACCACGTTTTCCACGCACGGGGCCGACGCCACCGCCTGATCGACCTGCGGCTTGAGGGGGAACACGCTTCCCCGCCGGTAACCCCCGTCGGCCGTGACCACGACCTTGGCTCCCGCGTCGAGGAGGCGATCTTTCAGTGACTCGGACGAGAAGCCACCGAACACGACCGAATGGATGGCCCCGATGCGGGCGCAGGCCAGCATCGCCACGACGGCCTCCGGGATCATGGGCATGTAAATGGCCACCCGATCGCCAAGCTGGACGCCGAGACCGAGCAGGGCACCGGCAAACCGGCAGACTTCCCGATGCAGTTGCTGGTAAGTCAGGGTGCGCTGGTCCCCGGGTTCACCTTCCCAGACGAGCGCAGCCTTGTGACGCCTGGGGCCCTCGAGATGCCGATCGAGACAGTTGGAACTGACGTTCAGTCTCCCCCCGACGAACCACCGCGCATGGGGGGCCTGCCAGTCGAGCACCTGCTCCCAGGGCTGCATCCACTGGATTTCGCGGGCCGCATGATCGGCCCAGTACGCCTCGGGATTCTCGCGAGCGCGCTCGACCATCTCGCGGTAGGCCGCGAGGTCCGAGAGGTGGGCCGAGGCCCGGAACAGCGGGTCGGGCTCGAACCGACGCGATTCCTGCAGCAAGCTCGTGATATCGGTGACGCTGGACATGGCTGGCCCTCCCGTGACGTGCAGACGTTATACCACCGGTGGCCTCACCTGACAGCTTGTCAACCGTGGCCATCGGTCTCCAGGACGAGCGCCTGGGGAGGTGTCGCATCCGCAGGCATGACCATCCGTACCCGGACACTGGCCGTGGAGCCGGGCGCCACGGGAACCTCCAGGAAGGGGGGCACGTGCTCTCCGCCCCGGAGCTGGAGATGCACCAGGCCGGACCTGGGCCCCGAGGCATCCGACACCTCCCAGGCCACCGTGCCCCGGAAGAACACCATGCGGTGCGGGGGATCCTGGAAGACCAGGCCCCCGTTGCGGAACTCGAGGGGGCGAAGCAAGCTGACACGGTAGGTACGGGGCGCACGTGCAGGGTTCGAGACCGGGATCCGGAGGTCGTACTCGACCTGGTAATTGCCATGGGACCGGTAGGCCGAGCCGGGAAGACGGGCCACGAGTTCGGCACTCTGGACCTCGGAGGTGCCGAAGCGCTGGCGCCAGACCGAGGCGATCGGAAAAGCCAGACGCTCTTGCCCCTCGTAAACGGGGAGGTTGGCCTGCCAGGTCTGTCCGCGTGCGACTCCCCCCACGCGTCCGTAACGGAAGCCGACGCCTGGAAGTCCCTCTTCGGGGGTCGCGGGTACCTCCCGGGGCAGGACCACGGGACCTTCCATGGCCAGCTTCCTCCAGGTGGCGACGTCCGGACACGGAGCGCTCGCATCCCCTACCCACGCCACCTCGGCCAGATTCACGGGGCCGTCGGACCGGAGGTCGAGCGAGGTCGTCCGCCCGTTGCGTGCCGGCAAGATGGGGACGTCGGTGGGCACGGAGCGCGTGGCGAGGAGCATCAACGCTCCGCCGGGATCCAGCACCCAGGCTGCCGGAGCGAGGTTCCCGTGGCCGAGGAGCAGGTCGCGCGCCACGCGATCGCCCGGTCCCGAGTGAACCTGCGCCGCCCCTTCGGTGATGAGCGCGGGGAGGCTCACGAAGGGCGCCTCCGGCTGGCTGAGATACGAGGCCCCGGACGTCAGCTGGAGCCGGACGGACGAGGAGCTTGCCGCACGCGCGACCCAGGCCAGTTCCAGGCGACGTGCCCCCGGGCGATGGGTCTCGTCCGAGAACACGTGGTGGCTGAAGAAGCGGATGGAGCCCGTGAGGGGATGCTCGAGACACGCGAGAGCCGTCTCGCCCCGGCCCTTCCAGGTCGCGAGTACGAGACCGGAGGCCTCGATCAGCTCGGGGGTGTTGGACTGCAACATCCACCGGTCGTCGAGGCCTCCCGGAAGCGGCAGGACGCGCGCCGGCACGACGGACGCGACGGGAGTCGGAGGCTCCTGCCGGACGGCTGCTCGGCCGGAACATGAGGCCAGCAGCAGGCAGGCTACCGACAGGAGACGGAAGGGCGACACGGGTCGAGCCATGGATTCGGATTCCTGTCCGGAGACCGGTAAAGGCAACGAGGGGGCATCTCAGGGTAGCGGGCCGCACGCACGGGGGCAAATCCGGTCCCAGCGAACGGGCGAGGGGTTATCATGTCCGATCGTATGGATGCGATCGCCGTCGTTTTCGGATACCTCGCCTGCACGGTCCCCTGCGTGGGGCTGCTGATCTGGATCCTGCGCCTGCGCAGCGACCAGGCGGGCCTTTTCGCGGTGGCTCTCTGGCTGCAACTGGTGCCCGTCGGGTTGCTGTACTGGCCACTCGGGCTTCCGGGGGTCGGCTTGCTGGCAGCCGCGCTGTGGCGCTGCGTGCGACGCAACCATCGGTTCCGGTCCTCGGGCCTCGGCAACCCCGAGGTGGAGCGGCTCTGGAGCCGCGAGACCGTCGGTGCGTGGCTGGCGCTGGGGCTCGCCTGCGAGCAGAAGGGCCTGGCCTGGCTGTTCCTCGAGGTGACGGGCCACCGCGGCTGGGACCTCCTCTGGCATGTGCTCCTTCCCGTGAGCCTGATCGGGTGGCTGGCGATCGCCCTGGGCATCCATCTGGAACGGCGCACCTTCGGCGGCCGCCATCCCGCCACGATCTCGGGAGGTGGGTGATGGGCCCGTCCCGCGTGGTCGCCACGACGGCCGAGACACGAGCAGCCGAGGCGGCCTGGTTCGAAGCGGGCCTGCCCCCGGAACTGCTGATGGAGCGCGTTGCCGTGACGGCTGCCCGCTGGCTGCGCGGGCTCCGGGTCAGGAAGGTCCGGATCGTGGCGGGTCGCGGCCACAACGGCGCCGATGCGCTGGCGATCGCCCGACTCGTGGCGGTCTCCGGAATCGATACCGAGATCGCGGCTCTGGAGCCTGCCCCGGCCTCCCTGGCGGCGCGCCAGCTCAGCTGGGCCCTCACGGCGGGTGCTCGACGGGTGGCCTCGCCCGCGGCCTGGGTGCCGGAACCGGGCGCCGCCCTCGTCGATGGTCTGCTGGGAACCGGCTTCCACGGGGAACTCCGACCGGAGACCGTCGCGTGGATCGAGGCCCTGCAGGCTGCAGCGAGCGGACCGGTCCTGAGCCTCGATGCACCCTCGGGGCTGGATCTCGATACGGGCGTCCCGTCACCGACCACCGTCCGGGCCACGCACACGCTCGCGACCGGGGTGTACAAGCGAGGGCACGTCTCGGATCTCGCCCTGCCCTACCTCGGCCGGGTGGGGCGCATCGACCTGGGGCTGGAACGCCTTGCGCCCGGCATCCTCCAGCCTCGCTTGATCCGACCGGCCTCCCCCCTGGCGAGGCCCTCCTGGCTGCACAAGGGGACTGCGGGAACCGTCCTGGTCGTCGGAGGTTCGCCTGCGATGGCGGGGGCGCCGGCTCTCGCGGGCCTCGCTGCCCTGCGGGCCGGAGCGGGACTGGTGGCGATCGCCGTGCCCCGGGCGATCCGGGACTGCGTGGCCGGGATGGTCCCGGAGGCGATCGTGCTGCCGCTGGACTCTCTGCAGGCGAACCCCGGTTCCGATCTGGCAGATTGGTGGTCGCGAGCGGATGCCCTGGTTCTCGGCCCCGGTACCGTCGCCGGTTCGGGTCGGGAGGCTTCGTGGCAATCGCTCATCGCGCGTCCCGGAGCACCCCGGGTGGTGGACGGGGGGGCCATCGCGTCCATCGAGGCGGTCGAAGCAGCAACCGTCTGGACCCCTCATCCGGGCGAGGCCGCCCGGGTCCTCGATACGACGACCGCGGAGATCCAGCAGGATCGCTTCGTAGCTCTCGAGAAATTGAAATCGCGCCTGGGCGGCACCATCGTGCTCAAGGGGACGCACACGCTGATCGGCACGGAGGGCTTGGCGACCGGCGTGAACGTGGTAGGGGCTCCGTCTCTCGCCACGGCCGGGTCCGGGGACGTGCTGGCCGGGATCGTGGCAGCCGGTCTGGCCGCGGGACAACCGTGCCACGAGGCGGCGGAGCAGGGAGTTGCCCTGCACGGGCTGGTGGGCTGGCTCGCCGCCGATCGCGGACTCCTGGCCCGGGAGATCGCGGACGGCATCCCCGCGGCCCTGGCCCGCACGCGCACCGCCCCACCGGACGAGATGGGGTGCGACCTGGAGACGCTCCTCTCGTGGGCGATTCCTTGGCAGGAGGAATCTCGCTTGCTATGATCGGCCGGATGACGCGGCGTGCCTGGCAGTGGTCCCTCCAGCAGATCGATGCTCCCAGGGCCTGGCGCCATACGGAGGGCGATCCCGACGTCGTCGTGGCCGTGCTCGACACGGGTGTGGATGCCCGGCACCCCGATCTCGCCGGCAAGGTCCTGCAGGGAGTCAACCTGCGGGAACCCCACCGGGACTCCATTGATGACGATGGACACGGCACGAGCGTCGCCGGCATCATCGCCGGGCATGAGGGATCGCGACCGCGGTTCCGCGGAGTCGCTCCCCAGTGCCGGATTCTCCCGATCAAGGTCAACGAACCACATACCGGAAATGTGGTCGCGGCCAGCATCGCCAGGGGTATCCGGGAAGCCCTGGCCCGCGGGGCGCATGTCCTGAACCTCAGCGTCGGCTGCGAGGTGGGCGAACCGGGCTTCACGCACGACACGATGGCCGCCCTGGCCAATGCCATCTACGAGGCCCTGCGGATGGGGGTCCCGGTCGTCTGCGCCGCGGGACCACGCCACGCCAAGACGTACCCCGCCGCGTGGGAAACCTTGCCCGAATTCGGGGGATTGATCGCCGTCGGGGCGAGTTCCCGCGACGGTGGACCTGCCTCCTGGTCGCCGAACTGGGAGTACGTGTCCCTGCTCGCGCCGGCGGGTGCCGTCACGACCTGGAGGTCGCACGGACGCTTGTTGCATGGGCCTTTCGGGGGAACGTCCGCTGCATCCCCGCACGTCGCCGGCACGCTGGCACTCATGCGCACCTTGCGGCCCGACCTCAGTCCCAGAGATCTGAAGCGGATCTTGCTCGCGACGTCACGCCCCGTCCACGGGGGCAGGTGGCTCCGACTCGATACGGGCGCCGCGGTGGAGGCACTCGCCAGGCCCCGCACGGGTAGAGGATTCGCGCCTCTGCCGCCTGGCGAAATTGGCCACCCGCGTTTACAATTCTTGCAACGCCCTCGATAGGGGCGATCGTTTTCTCGTCGTCCGTCTACCCTGACCAGAACAGGAAACGCCCTTGATCGAATCGGCCATCTCCCGTTACCACACCCTGCTGTCAGAGACGGGCTGGGATGAAGCCCGGCACCAGGAATTCCTCGACCGCCTCCGGGAAGCGCGGGTCATGTACGGCGACCGGGTCAGCGTCGAATATCTGCGCGCCCAGTTCCTGTCCCGGGAGCAGCACGAACTCGTCCGGACGGCCTGCAAGCAGATCTGGGCAGCCCTGGATGCCCTGGCCAAGCACATCCCGCACGAACCGCGCCTGGTCGACGACCTTGGGCTCACCCCACGGGAACGTGAACTGGTGGCCATCGACCCCGGTTATCCCGGCTTCAGCACGATGGCGCGCTTCGACTCGTTCCTGTCGGGAGATCTCCTCCAGTTCGTCGAACTCAACGCCGAATGTCCGGCCGGTCCGGCCTACACCGAGGTGATGGCCGAAACGTTCCGGTCGTTGCCCGTCATGAAGGCCTTCGAGGAGGAGTTCGAGGTCCAGGGTTTCCGGACACGCGATCGCCTGGTCGCCACCCTCCTGGATGTCTATTCGCGCTGGGGTGGCGAGGGGACGCCCCAGGTGGCCATCGTGGACTGGGATGGCCTCAGCACGCGCCACGAATTCGAACTGTGCAAGGAATTCTTCGAGGCGCGGGGCATCCCGACCCTGATCGAGGATCCGCGTCGGTTGCGCTTCGAGGGCGGCAAGTTGCTCTCGGGCGACGGCACGCCCATTGACCTCGTGTATCGCCGGGTGCTGACGGCCGAATTCATCGGCAAGTGGGACGAGGTCCAGGCCCTGGTGGAAGCCTATCGGGCGCGTGCGGTCTGCGTCGTCAACTCGTTCCGTTCCAAGTACCTGCACAAGAAGATGATCTTCGGCCTGCTCACGGACGGGAAGAATCAGGCATGGTTCAGCCCCGAATCCCGCGAGGCGATCGCGCGCCACATTCCCTGGACCCGGCGGGTCCAGGCCGGCCAGACCGATCACCACGGGCGCGACATCGACCTGATTCCCTTCCTGCTCGAAAACCAGCAGACCCTGGTGCTGAAGCCCAACGACGATTACGGCGGCAAGGGCATCTTCATCGGCTGGACGCTCTCGAGCGACGAGTGGAAGGCTGCCGTGGAAAAGGCCCAGCAGGACGATTACGTCGTCCAGGAAAAAGTTCTGGTGGCCTCGTCCGAGTTCCCCACCCTCCGCGAGGGTATCGTGTACGATCCGCTCAACGTCGATCTGGATCCGTTCATCTGGCAAGGCGAGGTCGAGGGCTTCCTCACGCGCCTGTCCGGGACCGCACTCTGTAACGTCACGTCCGGCGGGGGAATCGTTCCGACGTTCGTGATCCAGTCCAAGGAGTAATTCGTGTTCGAGACCTTCACGATCGGGATCGAGGAAGAGTACCAGATCATCGACCCCGAGACCCGGGAACTGCGCAGCCACATCCAGGTGATGCTGGAAGAAGGTGGCATGATCCTGGGTGAACGGGTAAAGCCGGAGATGCACCAGTCCATCGTCGAGGTGGGGACGGACGTCTGCCGTACCGTCGATGAAGCCGCCCGTGACGTGAGACAGCTGCGCGCGGCGATCGCGCGCCTCGCTCAGCGTCACGGCCTCCGCATCATGGCCAGTGGCACCCACCCCTTCTCGGACTGGCGCACGCAGGACATCACCGACAAGGACCGGTACAAGGTCCTGGTGGACGATCTTCAAGACGTGGCCCGGGGCAACCTGATCTTCGGCATGCACGTCCACGTCGGGGTCAAGGATCGCAACCTGGCGATCGACCTGGTCAACCAGGCCCGCTATTTCCTGCCCCACCTGCTCGCGCTGTCCGTCTCCTCGCCATTCTGGCTCGGGCGTGCCACGGGGCTCAAGTCGACGCGTTCCAGCATCTTCAAGAACTTTCCGCGTACGGGCATCCCCGGCATCTTCAACTCGTATGCCGAATTCGAAGCCTACGTGCAGATGCTGGTCCAGACCAACTGCATCGACAACGGCAAAAAGATCTGGTGGGATCTGCGCCCGCACGCGGTGTACGACACCATCGAATTCCGCTGTTGCGACCTGCCCACGGACTACCGCACGTCCATCGCCCTCGCCGCGCTGATCCAGGCCATCGTCGCCAAGCTGGCCGTGTTGCGGACCCAGAACATGAGCTGGCGTGTCTATCCGACGGCCCTCATCGAGGAAAACAAGTGGCGCGCCTATCGCTACGGCCTCGACGGGAAGATGCTCGACCTGGGCAAGGGTACCGAGGTGCATACGCGTGAACTGATCCTGGAACTCCTCGACTTCGTCGATGACGTCGTCGACGAACTGGGCTCCCGATCCTGGCTCAAGCACATCGAGACGCTCCTGGACCGGGGGACGGATGCGGACCGCCAGCTGCGAGTCTTCGCCGAGACGGGCGACCTGAAGGCCGTCGTGGACGATACCTGCGATCTGACGCTCGATGGCATCGATCTGGGTCTCGCAGACGACATCATGGCCAAGGCGCCTGGCCTGGCCGAACGACTCAAGAAGACGGCCGACGCGATGGCGAAAGGGCAGGTCAGTGGCTAGACTGCGTACGGACCTGTCCCGGATCCCGTTCCGGCCCGAGTTCCGTCCAGGTGCCCACAACGCCATCCATCGCTGCCTCCGGGTCATGCCGGGTGAGCGGGTGGTCGTCATCGCCGACCAGGCCTCGGCCGAGATCGCCGCATCTCTCCTGGAGGCGATCGAGGAAGCGGACGGTCTGGGTGAAGCCTTCATCATGGAAGACTTCGGCCCGAGACCGATCCAGGACATGCCCTACGAGATCCTCAAGGCCGTCGCCGATTCGGCCGCGGCCCTGTATACCGTCACTCCGCAACCCGGTGAGGTGCCCTCTCGGGCCCAGGTGATCAACCTGGCCACGATGCGCAAGGTCCGCTACGGCCACATGGTCGGGATCACTCCCGAGATCATGACGTCGGGGATGCAGGCGGACTTCGACGCGATCAACCGGATGAGCCTCGGTCTCCGCCGCATCCTGCAAGGGGCGAGACGCATCCATGTCTCGACTCCGGCCGGGACGGACATCGAGATCGAGCACGATCCCGAGCGGTACCGCTGGATCAAGACCTCGGGCCTGATCTCGCGTGACGCGTGGGGAAACCTGCCCGGTGGCGAGATCTTCACGACCCCGCACCGCATCCGCGGTATCTGGGTGGCGGACGGCCCCGTGGGTGACTACTTCTCCCAGAAGTACGGGGATCTGGTGGCAACGCCGCTCACGGTGGAAATCGAAGATAACCTCCTGCGTGGCGTGAGCAGTCCCCACGAGGAACTCGCTCGTGAATTCTGGAACTACTGCCACGCGACGGAAAATGCGAACCGGGTCGGAGAGATCGCCGTCGGAACCAATCTCGGAGTGACCAAGTTCACCGGGAATCTGCTCCAGGACGAGAAGATCCCCGGCTTCCACATCGCCTTCGGCGAGCCGTGTGGCTGCCTGACGGGAGCCGACTGGACCTGCCGGAATCACATCGACTTGCTGGCACGCAACTGCTCCATCTGGGCGGACGGCCAGCCCATCATGCTCGAGGGACGCTTCGTCGACCTGCGGGCGGGGACCTGACCATGAAACACTACTATCATCACTGGCACAGTCCGATTCTCGGTCGCGAGATGGGCTTCGACCAGTGGGGCCACGCAGGAGCCCCGATCCTGGTATTTCCCACGTCGGGCGGTTCCAACCGCGAAGCCTACGACTTCGGGATCGTCCACGCGCTGCGCCCCTGGATCGAGCGCGGCGCCGTCCAGCTGTTCTGCCTCGACTCCATCGATCGGCAGTCGTGGTACGCCTATCATCTCCATCCGGGGCGCCGGGCGCACCACCACGGTCTGTACGACCGATACGTCCGCGATGAAGTGGTCCCCCTCGTACACCACCTCAACCCGAACCACTTCCTGTCGACCTTCGGATGTTCTTTCGGCGCTTACCACGCCATGAACTTCGGCCTTCGCCATCCCGGTACCATCTCGCGGATCTTCGCGTTCAGCGGGCTGTATCGCATCGATGGATTCGTGGATGGATACTGGGACGATAATTGCTATTTCCACAGCCCCATGGCCTACATGGCCAACATGGGCGAAAACGATCTCCTGAGGGCCATCCGCCAGCAGCGGATCATCCTGACCACCACCAAGCACAATGAAGTGCCGGGCCTGGGCCACGGTACCTTCGAGATGGCTCGCGCCCTGCGAGCCAAAGGCGTGCCCGTGCTCTACTCGGTCTGGGAGCACGGACATCACCGTCACGACTGGCCCACGTGGCAAGAGATGGCCCAGACCTACGTCTAGTCCCTTCGACTGAGGAACCATGACCACGATCAAGAAGAAACCGGGTGAACCCAAGCGCGTCGGCATCCTGGTGGGCTGGGAAGACACCTTCCCCAAGGCCTTCATCCAGGCCGTCAACGAGAAAGGCAATGGCGAGGTCGTTGCCGAGTTCGCGAAGGTCCATGCTCCCACGTCGAACGAACCCAAGCGTTACGACGTCATCGTCGATCGCATCTCGCACGAGATCGAGATCTACAAGCCTTTCCTGAAGAATGCCGTCCTCCAGGGCACCTACGTCATCAATGACCCGTTCTGGTGGCTGGCAGACGACAAGTTCTTCGACAACTCGCTGATCGAGAACCTCGGCGTCGCCGCGCCGCGCACCGCCATCCTGCCGCCGGTCGAACGGAACCCGACCACGCGTCCCGAGTCGCATCGCAACCTGATGCTGACGGACTGGGAAGCCATCTTCGACTACGTCAAGTTCCCGGCCTTCCTCAAGCCCTATGACGGTGGAGGCTGGAAGCACGTCTACAAGGTCAACAACCGCGAGGAGTTCTTCCACTACTATCACCAGACCGGTCGTCTCGTGATGGTCCTGCAGGAGTTCATCGACTTCGATCACTATGTCCGCTGCCTGTGCATCGGCAAGGACAACATCATGCCGATCAAGTACGATCCGAAGAACCGCTGCTACGTGGAAGACCACAACCACCTGTCGCCCGAACTGGGCGCCAAGATCGTCCGGGATGCCACGGTGATCAACCAGGCCCTCGGCTACGACATGAACTCGGTCGAGTTCGCGATCCGCGATGGTGTTCCCTATGCCATCGACTTCATGAACCCGGCCCCGGACATGGACTACTACTCGATCCTCCCGCACTACTTCGACTGGGTCGTGGGAGCCATGTCGGACTTCGTCATCAAGGTAGCCCGCGAGGAACGCCAGATGGCAGAGCACTATCCGTGGGCCAGGCTCGTCCGCGGGCTGACGACGCCGATCGAACAGGGAAAGCCGTCCGCCGATAGAGCGGCCGCCGAAGCCGCTGCGGCGGTGGCGACCGAGACCAAGACCGAGAAGGTTGCGGTCGTGGCAGGTGAAGCCCGCAAGGGCAAGAGCAAGAAGTAGGCCCTGACCGGGGCGGATTTCCGGATCCGCCCCGGTCGCTCCCCGGCCCGCCACGGGCATCCCCCATCCCACAGACGCGACGAGCGTCCAGAAGTGGAACCGCGGCATGCGCATCCTGGTATCCAATGACGACGGCATCCTCGCCCCGGGCATCCAGGCCCTGGCGAGAAGCCTGGCCACCCGCCACGAGGTCCACGTGGTAGCGCCCGACCGCGAGCGCTCTGCCACGGGTCACGCGCTGACCCTTCACAAGCCGCTGCGCGTCGAAAAGGTCGACCTGGGGGACCTTGTCGCCTCGGCCCACGCGGTCAACGGGACGCCTTCGGACTGCGTCAAGATAGCCGTGGGCGCCCTGTTACCGGACATGCCCGACCTGGTCCTCTCGGGCATCAACCGGGGGCCGAATCTGGGAACCGACGTGATCTACTCCGGGACGGTCTCGGCCGCTCTCGAGGCCACCATCCTCGGGATTCCGGCTGCAGCCCTGAGCCTGGCGACGTTCTCGGACATCGGCTACGAGGTCGCTGCGGAATTTGCGCTCGATCTGGCGGACATGCTGGGCGATCATCGCCTGCCGCCCAAAGTCCTGCTGAACGTGAACGTGCCGAGGAGGGAAACCGGGCCAGTACCGGACGTCCGGATCACGCGTCTGGGCGACCGCCGTTATCACGACTCGTTCGAACCGCGTCTCGACCCTCGAGGACGGACCTACTACTGGCTCGCGGGGGAGGTCGTCGAAAACGAGGAATCCCCGGAGACCGACGTGGTCGCCATCCGGGAAGGTTTCATCTCGATCACCCCCATCCATCACGACATGACGCATCACGCATCCATCGCCATGGTTCGATCCTGGCGCGATCGGGCCGGCCTGCCCGGCGAACTGAGCCCGACCGAGCGCAACTGAGTTTCCATGGCGCGTCCTCTGATCGGCATCAGCATCCAGCAGCATCCCGGAACCCCGGCCGTGAAACGCGGACGGCCGATCCTCCTGCTCGACCGCATGTACGCGGAACGGATCCGACGGGCTGGCGGTATCCCCGTCCTGCTGGCACCCGGAGGAGGAGACGAGGGGGAAATTCTCGACCGTCTCGATGGGATGCTCTTTTCGGGCGGAGAGGACGTCGACCCCATCCATTTCGACCAACCCCGTCATCCCACGGTCACGGACATCGATGCGGCACGAGACGCCCAGGAAATCCCCCTGGCCGTGAAGGTACGCGATCAGGGCATTCCGGTGCTCGGTATCTGCCGTGGCATGCAACTGCTGAACGTCGCCTGGGGAGGTGATCTGATCCAGGATCTGCCATCGCACCTGCCCGACGGCCTCAAACACCAGCAACAGTCACCCGTCCACGTGGCCACCCACAGCGTCACGCTCGAACGAGACTCGACCCTGGCCAGGCTGGCCAGGGCCGGTGACCTGCTCGCCAACTCGTTCCACCATCAGGCCGTAGATCGGCTCGCGGGAGGCCTCCGGGCCGTCGGATGGACGATGGATGGCACCATCGAGGCCTTCGAGGCGTCGGACTGGCCGTGTCTCGGAGTTCAGTGGCACCCTGAACTGCTGGAAGACGTGACCTCGGACGCGCTTTTCGACTGGCTCGTGACGCAAGCGAGGCGGCGGGCCCGCCAGCCGAGGGGATGACCGGGTAGCCCCCGTCCCGTGCTATAATTCATCGATGCATCGAAGCACTCCCGTCAGGGGAGCCCTATGGAGGCCCACGTGAAAGTCAACCTGGAGAAGAAGGACAAGAACCTCGTCGAGCTGGTCGTGGAGGTCGACGCGGACCGCGTCAACCGTGCGTACGAGCATGCTGCGCGCGACCTCGCCAAGCAGGTCCGCATCGACGGATTCCGTCCTGGCAAGGCCCCGCTGAAGCTCGTGGAGCGCCACGTGGGTTCCGAGGCCATTCTCGCTCAGGCCATCGAGAAGCAGCTGGTCGGGGAGGCCTACACCCAGGCCATCACGGAGCATCAGGTCGAGACGATCGCCGACCCGAACTTCGAACTCGTCTCCTTCGGAAAAGGCGAGGCCCTTGTCTTCAAGGCGACTGTCGAGGTCCGCCCCGAGGTCAAGCTGGGAACGTACACGGACATCGAAGTCACGGCCGTCGAAGTCAGCGTCACGGATGAAGACGTTCAGAATCAGCTGAACAGTCTTGCCAGCTCGCGCGGATCACTCGAAACGGCAGACCGAGCCGCTGCGATGGGTGACGTCGTGATCGCAGATTTCGAGGGCAAGATCGGGGGCGAGGCCTTCGCAGGCGGTACGGCCACCGGTTACTCCATCGAGATGGCCACGGGGCGGTTCATCGAGGGATTCGTGGAAGGGCTCGTCGGAACCACCGCCGGTCAGGAGCCTTCGCTTGACCTCAAGTTCCCCGAGGACTATCCCAATCAGGAACTCGCAGGCAAGGACGTGACCTTCACGTTCAAGGTGCACGAGGTCAAGGAACGCAAGGCGCCCACGCTCGACGATGCCTTCGCCACGTCGCTCGGTTCGGATTCGCTCGAAGCCCTGACCGCCCGTATCCGGGAAGATCTCACGGCCCAGCGCAGCGAGGCCCGCGAAGTCGAACTTCGCAAGCAGATGCTCGAGAAGATCCTCGGCGAAGCCGAGATGGAGATCCCCGAGACGATGATCCGTCGGGAAATCGACCTGCTCATCACCCAGCAGGCCCGGATGCTTCAGCAGCAGGGGATCGACCCCAACCAGATCTTCACTCGCGAAAACATCGATTCGTGGCGGACGCGCGTCCAACCGGAAGCCGAGAAGCGGATCCGGACCTCGCTGACGCTGGGTGCGATCGCCCGGGCGGAGAACATCCAGCCCACGGTCGACGAGATCGAAGAAGCGATCGTCGAGTTCGCAGCCGAATCCGGCACCAACCCCAAATCGTTCCGGAACCAGGTGATCCGCAATGGCGCCTGGAACCAGATCGCGGACGAGGTGCTCTCGAGCAAGATCGTCGAATGGCTGTTCGAGAAGGCGAAGATTGTCGAGAAGTCGGCCGAACTGGTCGAGGCGTAGTCGGTTCGTGGCTGGAGGTAAGCCCATGTTCGTGCACAGTGGCCTGGTTCCGATGGTGGTCGAGCAGACCAGTCGTGGCGAGCGCGCCTTCGACATCTTCTCGCGCCTGCTCAAGGAGCGGATCATCTTCCTGAACACCCCCATCGACGACGGGGTGGCAAGTCTCGTGATCGCCCAGCTGCTGTTCCTCGAAGCCGAGGATCCAGCCAAGGACATCTACATGTATATCAACTCGCCAGGCGGCGTCGTCACGGCGGGTCTGGCCATCTATGACACGATGCAGTACATCAAGCCCGATGTCTCGACGATCTGCATCGGCCAGGCCGCCTCGATGGGCGCGTTCCTTCTGAATGCGGGAGCTCCGGGCAAGCGTATCGCCCTTCCGAACGCGCGCATCATGATCCACCAGCCGCTGGGCGGGGCCCAGGGTCAGGCCACGGACATCGAGATCCAGGCCGCCGAGATCCTCCGCCTCAAGCGCCGCCTCAACGAGTTGATGGCGCTGCACAGCAAGCAGAGCCTGAAGAAGATCGAGAAGGACACCGATCGTGACTTCTTCATGAGCCCTGACGAGGCCAAGGAATACGGGCTCATCGACGAGGTCCTGGTACCGCGCATCGGTGCGGACAAGGTCCCGATGCCCCCTGCCCAGGGTGGCGGAGGAGTGAAAAGCGATGCCTAAATACGAGGACACCAAGGGCCAGCCCAAGTGCTCGTTCTGCGGCAAGACCCAGGACCAGGTACGCAAGCTGATCGCAGCCCCCGGTGTCTACATCTGCGACGAGTGTGTCGATCTCTGCAACGAGATTCTCGACGAAGAGCTCTATGACCATCAGCGGCAAGCGGAACAGCCCCCCGTCGAGATGGGGGAGATTCCGAAGCCGAAGGCGATCAAGAAAATTCTCGATTCCCATGTCGTCGGTCAAGAGCGCGCCAAGAAGGTCCTTTCGGTGGCGGTCTACAACCACTACAAGCGACTGACCACCCGGGATGGCAACGACCCGGAAGGCGTTGAAATCGCCAAGTCCAACATTCTCTTGATCGGACCCACGGGATCGGGCAAGACCCTGCTTGCGCAGACACTGGCCCGGCTCCTCAACGTACCGTTCGCGATCGCGGATGCCACGACGCTCACCGAGGCCGGGTATGTCGGCGAGGATGTGGAGAACATCCTGCTCCGGCTCTTGCAGTCGGCTGACTACGACGTGAAGCGGGCCGAACGTGGGATCGTCTACATTGACGAGATCGACAAGATCGCCAAGAAGAGCGAGAACCCATCGATCACCCGTGACGTTTCCGGCGAAGGGGTCCAGCAGGCCCTGCTGAAGATGCTCGAGGGCACGGTCGCGAACGTGCCGCCGCAGGGTGGGCGCAAGCATCCGTACCAGGAGTTCATCCAGCTCGACACGACCAACATCCTCTTCATCGTGGGGGGGGCGTTCATCGGGCTCGACAAGGTCATCGAAACCCGCGTCGGCAAGAAGAGCATGGGCTTCGGTGCCGACGTGAAGGACCCCCAGGAGAAAGACCTCGGAAATCTGTTCCGTCAGCTCCAGCCGGAAGACCTGCTCAAGTACGGGCTCATCCCCGAGTTCATCGGGCGTATCCCGATGGTGGCCACGCTCGATCCACTCGATCAGGATGCGCTGGTGTCGATCCTGACCGAGCCGAAGAACGCGATCACCAAGCAGTACAAGCGGCTGCTCGGGATGGACGGGGTGGACGTCGACTTCACGCCCGACGGGCTCACGGCGATCGCCGCGGAAGCCCTCAAGCGCAAGACGGGAGCCCGGGCGCTCCGCAGCATCGTCGAAGAGATGATGCTGGACGTCATGTACGAAGCCCCTTCGCGGCCGGACCTGCGCAAGCTGGTGATCACGAGCGAGATGGTCGAGAACCGGATGGCCGTGACCAAGCTGCTCAAGATGCCCGAGAACGGTCAGCAGAAGCAGGCTTCCTGATTCCGTGCTCTGGAACGCGGCGGACGACCCGGGTCGTCCGCCGCGTCGTCCTATCTCGAAAGGATTTCCGATGAGCCAGGCGGAAAGCCCGGAGGAGCTCCTCCCCGTCATCCCTCTCCGGGATATGGTCGTGCTGCCGCACATGGTCGTCTCGCTCCAGATCGGTCGAGCACGCAGCGTGGCCGCCCTGGAGGCCGCCCTGGCTTCCGACCGGCGCCTCGTGCTCATCTCGCAGCGTCAGGCGCACAGGGAGGAACCCGAACCCCGGGACCTTCACGACACCGGTGTTCGGGCGGACGTCATCCAGATCCTCCGGCAACCGGACGCCACGATGCGGGTCTTGCTCGAGGCCAAGGAACGCCTGCGACTCGTCGAGATGGTCGAAACCGAACCCGCCCTGCAAGGTCGGTTCATGCCCCTGACGGAAGCAGACGAGACGACCGACGAGCATGAGCCCCTGCGTCGCCTCGTGACCGACCAGATCGAGGAAATCCTGACGCTGGACCCGAAACTCCTCGGGGACAAGTCCCTTCCCGTGGAAACGGGCGGCAATCCGGGACGCCTGGCCGACCTGGCGATCGCCTACCTCGTCCCCGACCTTGCCATCCGCCAGGAGATGCTCGAAACACCATCGGTCGGTCGCCGCCTGGAACGACTGGCCGAGGTCCTGGGGAAGCTCGTCGAGGAGTTGCGCGTGGACCACGAGATCCATCAGCGGGTGCGCTCGCGGATCGAGGGAGTCCAGCGCGAGGTCTACCTCCGCGAGAAGTTGCGGCAGGTCCAGGCCGAGCTGTCCGACCAGGGAGCCGGTCTCGACGAGGAGACCCGCTTCCGACAGGCCGTCGAGCGCGCCGGACTACCGACCGAAGCAAGAGAGGTCGCCCTGCGAGAGGTCGAGCGCCTGTCCCAGGCGGGGCGCTATTCCCCCGAGGGAGGCGTCGTCCGGGGGTACCTCGAGACCCTGATCGAGCTGCCATGGAAGAAACGAACCCGCGACCGCCTCGATCTCGCGGCAGCACGCCACCTGCTGGACGGCGCCCATCACGGACTCGACCGGGTCAAGGAACGCCTGATCGAGTTTCTCGCGGTGCGCGAGCTGACCCGCAAGCCCCCGACCACCATCCTCTGCCTCGTGGGGCCCCCGGGCGTGGGCAAGACCTCGCTGGCCCGTAGCATCGCACGGGCCCTCGGCCGCAAGTTCATCAGCGTGAGCCTGGGCGGAATCCAGGACGAGGCCGAGATCCGCGGACACCGGCGCACCTACGTCGGGGCCCTGCCGGGTCGGCTGATCCAGTCGCTGCGCCAGAGTGGATCTCGCAATCCGGTGATCCTGCTGGACGAGATCGACAAGATCGGCCGCCAGGCCCGAGGCAATCCCGCATCCGCGCTCCTGGAGGTGCTCGATCCCGAGCAGCACCGGACATTCCGGGACCACTACCTCGAGGTGCCGTTCGACCTGTCGGAAGTGCTCTTTCTCGCCACGGCCAACCACCTCCAGGGCATCCCGCCGGCCCTCCTCGATCGCCTGGAAATCGTCCGCATCCCGGGCTATACGGAGCCGGAGAAGCTGGCGATCGCCCGGGAACATCTCGTCCCTCGCACGCGATCCTCACACGGCCTGGATGACGACGCCCTGAATCTGGACGAGCCTCTGCTCCGCGAGATCGTGCGAGGGTGGACGCGCGAGGCAGGGGTGAGGCAACTGGAACGACGGATCTCGACCCTGGCGCGCAAGGTCGCCCGGGCCCTCGTCGAGCGCCAGGCTCCCCCTCGTTTCGAGGCCGCCGACCTGACGACGTGGCTGGGTCCCCGGAGCGTACGCACGCCCGAGCATCACCGGGAGCCGGAGATCGGTACCGTGCACGGACTTGCCTGGACCGAGCACGGCGGGAGTCTCATGACGCTGGAAGTGGCCTGCCTCAAGGGACGTGGCCATCTCGCCCTGACGGGACAGCTCGGGGACGTCATGAAGGAATCCGCCCAGGCCGCTTACACGGCCGTGAAGGCACATGCGGGGAAACTGGGGCTGGACGAGCACGCCTGGCGCGGGCACGATGTGCACCTGCACGTGCCCCAGGGGGCCATCCCCAAGGATGGTCCGAGTGCAGGCCTGGCGATCGCCGCGGCGATCGCCTCGGTCCTGACCGGTCGCGCCGTCCGGGCGGACGTGGCCGTCACAGGTGAAATCACCATCCGTGGCCGCGTGCTGGCCGTCGGGGGCATCAAGGAGAAGGTCCTGGCCGCCCACCAGCGGAACCTGGCCACCGTGCTCCTGCCGGCGGACAATTCCGGTGATCTCGAGGAACTGCCGCAGGGGGTGCGGGAATCGCTCGCCATCCATGCGGTCACCGATCTGGCCACGGCCCTCGAGCACCTGCTGATGCCATTACCCGAGTCCCCTGCAGGCGAGCCGCCCGTGGCACCGCAGGATGGTCCTCCGTGAGCACCTGATGGAGGGGAACGTGACGCTGAGCGCGTGCCTCATCGTGAAGGACGAGGCCGAGGTTCTGCCCCGATGCCTCGAGAGCCTGAAGCCTGCCGTCGACGAGATCGTGGTGGTCGACACGGGTTCCCGGGACGATTCGCGGCAAATCGCCCGTGCTGCAGGTGCCAGGGTTCTCGAGACCCCGTGGACGGGGGATTTTTCTCGAGCCCGCAACGTGGCCCTGGACGCGGCCCGTTCGGACTGGATCCTGGTGATCGACGCCGACGAATGGTTCGAGCATCGTGAGGATGCCCAGGCCCTGCGCCACTCCCTCCCCCCCCATCCGGCCGGAGGTCGTATCCGGCTGATCAACCATCTTGACGGGAACCGTCGCCAGAGCGTGGGCCTGCTCCGCGTCCTGCCGAGACATCCGGCCATCCGTTTCGAGGGGCGGGTCCACGAGCAGGTGACGGCCCCACTGGAACGCGCCGGATGGCCCACAGTCGAGGTCGGGGGCGTGTTGCAACATGACGGCTACCTGACACGCGCGGTTCAGCGGCACGACAAGCTGTCCCGCAACCTGCAACTCCTCGAAGTGACGCTCCGCGAACGGCCGGATGATCTCGAGGCCCGGTATCATCTCGGCAAGACCCTGAACCTGCTGGGGCGCCAGGAGGAGGCCGAGAAGGCTTTCGAACGGGTCGTCCTGTCGCCTCACCCGGATCAGCGCAGGCATCTCGTCAACCGTGCCTGGGTCTTCCGGGCCGAACTCGCCTGCCAGTTGCGTGGGCTCGAAGCCGGTCGCACCGTGCTTGCCGGATGGGGTCCGTCGACGGCCTTGCCGGTGCGTGTTGCCCTGCTCGCGGCCCGCTGGGATCTGGAATCGCGTGCCTTCGCGACGGCCGTTGAACGCGTCGCGCCCGTCGTGACCGGGGGCGACGTCCAGTTCGACGACCCCTGGGATGCCCCCACCCTGCGGCACGAGGCCGCCATGATCCTGGCCAGAGGGCTCGACGGCCTCGGCCGAGCGGAAGAGGCCTGGCAAACGCTCGCACCGCTCGCAGGGACCGTGCGACCCGACGATGGACCGTACTGGCTGCTCCTGGCCACGCTGTCCCTCCGGACGGGGCGGCGGGAACACGCGCTCGACACGTACGAGCGGGTCCTGACGGTGATCCCGGATCACCTGCCGAGCTGGCTCGCCCTGGGCACGTTGCTCATCGAGCTGGGACGCGCCCCCGAGGCGACCGAACGCCTCGCCCGGGCCCGCGGGACGTGGACCGAGGCTCCGGATCTGGACCTGCTCCTGGGGCTTGCCCGCCGCCTGTCGTGAAATTTTTGTCCAGCACGCTAAAGGTTTCCACGGGAGACCCGAAGATACCCTTGGCAAGATGAAAGGGACCCACGGACGGGTCCTGGCCTCGAAAAACAGGCAACACACGGAGGTGTTCCATGGCTCTCAGGATCAACACGAACCTGGCCGCGCTCAATTCGCATCGCCAGCTGTCCTCGAACGACTCGATGCTCAACAAGAGCCTCGAGAAGCTGTCGTCCGGTCTGCGCATCAACACGGCTGCCGATGACGCCGCCGGCCTCGCCATCAGCCAGAAGATGCTGGGGCAGGTCCAGGGTCTGGACCAGGCCCAGCGCAATGCCCAAGACGCCATCTCGATGATGCAGACGGCCGAGGGCGGATTGAACGAGACCCAGAACATCCTCCAGCGGATGCGAGAGCTGGCCGTCCAGGGAGCCAACGACACCCTCACGACCGCCGACCGCGACAGCATCAAGAGCGAACTCGACCAACTCTCCAGCGAGATCGACCGCATCGCCAAAGGCACCGAGTTCAACACCATCAAGCTGCTCAGCGGCGGGACGATCAGTTCTTCGGGGCTCACCTTCCAGGTCGGCGCCAACGCCGGTCAGGTCGTCAATCTGTCGCTTTCGACCGCCGATGCCATGACCCTCACGGTCGGAGCAGGCGCCCTCTCGGTCGATACGGCTGCCAATGCCTCGATCACCATCTCGAACATCGACTCAGCGCTTGCTGCCATCAGCACCTCGCGTGGCAAGGTCGGTGCTTACATCAACCGGCTCCAGCACACCATCGCGAACCTCGGCGTCCAGTCCGAGAACATCAGCGCCGCCAAGAGCCGGATCATGGACCTCGACATGGCCAAGGAAGTGGTCCACATGTCCAAGGCGCAGATCCTCAGCCAGTCTGCCACCTCGATGCTGGCCCAGGCCAACCAGAGCTCGCAGGGCGTCCTCAGCCTCCTGCGCGGCGGATAACGGCCTCGCCCCGGGACGCTTGAGGCGCCCCCCGAAACCTGAATCTCGACGACCATCACCCCATCCCAACTGACGGAACGAACCAGGCAACCGCTTGCCCGGCCACCCCTGTCTCGTGCTCGGTGAGCACGAGGTCCCCCATCACCTGCAGATGCATCCCTGGCCGCGCCTTGCGAGCCCGGTGGCGTCGCCTCGAAGGCACGGATGCTTTCGAGTTCACTCACAAGGAGGTTGAACCATGGCCCTTCGCATCAATACGAACATCGCCGCGATGAACTCGCACCGCGTCCTGACGAGCAACGACACGATGCTCAACAAGAGCCTCGAAAAACTGTCGTCCGGGCTCCGGATCAATACGGCCGCCGACGACGCCGCGGGTCTAGCCATCAGTCAGAAGATGCTCGGTCAGGTTCGCGGCCTCGATCAGGCCCAGCGCAATGCCCAGGACGGCATCTCGATGCTGCAAACCGCGGAAGGGGGTCTGAGCGAGACCCAGAACATCCTGCAGCGGATGCGCGAACTGGCCGTCCAGGGCGCCAACGACACCCTGACCGCGGCCGACCGCCAGAACATCAAGGACGAGCTCGACCAGCTCTCGGGGGAGATCGACCGCATCAGCAAAGGGACGGACTTCAACACGATCAGCCTCCTCGGGGGCGGCACGATCGCCACGTCCGGCATCACGTTCCAGATCGGTGCGAACGCGGGCAACACCGTCAACATCAGCATCTCGACCGCCAACACGAGCGCGCTGACGGTCGGCACCGGTGCCCTCTCGGTCGACACCGCCGCCAACGCTTCCACCACGATCTCCAACATCGACACCGCGCTGGCGACCATCAGCACCTCGCGTGGCAAGATCGGTGCCTACATCAACCGGCTGCAGCACACGATCAACAACCTGAGCATCCAGGGCGAGAACATCAACGCCGCCAAGAGCCGCATTCAGGACCTGGACATGGCCAAGGAAGTCGTCCACATGTCCAAGGCCCAGATCCTCAGCCAGTCCGCGACCTCGATGCTGGCCCAGGCCAACCAGAGCTCGCAGGGCGTCCTCAGCCTCCTGCGCGGCTAGAGACCCGATCCAGCGGGCTGACGACACTCGAAAGGTGTCTAAGAACGCGAGATCCTGACCCCATCCGCCACGTTCCCCCGTCGAACCACGGAAGGTCCATCATGCGCGACCACGAGGTCCCATCGAAACCATGTGGGCACACGACCCGGCAGCAAGCCACGGAATTGTCGTCACACCTGACGACGAAACACCCGGATGGCCTGGACGGCCAGCTCGTCGCAGCGCTCGTTGAAGCGGTTGCCGGCGTGGCCCTTGACCCAGGTCCAGCGAACCCGGTGGCGTGCGGCCAGGCGGTCGAGTTCCTGCCAGAGATCGGCATTCGCGACGGGCTCCCTCTGGGAGTTGCGCCAGCCGTTCCGCTTCCACCCCGTGATCCAGCTGGTCATGCCCTGGATCACGTACCGGGAATCGCTGACGAGTTCGAGGTCAACTCCCTCCCGCTCGAGGGCGGAGAGAGCGAGGATGGCGCCCTGCAGCTCCTGTCGCTGGTTCGTCGTCATCGGTTCGACCGGACTCACGAGTTCCAGGGTTTTCAGGATCGTCTCGCCCTCGCTGGCCACCAGCACGGCAGCCGCCGCACCTGGCCCGGGATTCCCCGAGCACGCCCCATCCGTGTAGGCCGTGAACTTCACGTCGCCTCACCCCCCTCTCGATCGGTTCCGTCAGCCGTCGCGACCACCGGCAACGGGGCATCCCGGTACCGAGGTTGCATGCTAGCACGTCCCGTTCTGCGGCCTCGGTCACCCTGATCGAGTTCGTCACCCCGTTTCACCCACGACGTCATCCGTGACGTCCGCGACAGCCAGGGGGGCATGGATGCCCCCGATCCGGACACAAGGAGGTCCTTCATGGCACTGCGTATCAACACCAACATCGCGGCCCTCAACTCGCATCGCGTGCTGACCGCCAACGATGCGATGCTCAACAAGAGCCTCGAGAAACTGTCGTCGGGCCTGCGCATCAACACGGCATCCGACGATGCCGCCGGTCTGGCCATCAGCCAGAAGATGTTCGCCCAGGTCCGGGGTCTCGATCAGGCCCAGCGCAACTCGCAGGACGGCATCTCGATGCTGCAGACGGCGGAAGGCGGCCTGACCGAGACCCAGAACATCCTGCAGCGCATGAGGGAGCTGGCCGTCCAGGGGGCGAACGATACCCTGACCGCGGCCGACCGGACGAACATCGCGGATGAAATGGCACAGCTGTCCAGCGAGATCGACCGCATCGCCAACAACACCGACTTCAACACCCTGAAGCTGCTCAATGGATCCCTCGCCTCGGGTGGGGTGACGTTCCAGGTGGGCGCCAATTCAGGCCAGACCATCAACGTGACGCTCACGACGGCCACGGCCTCCGCGCTCACGGTCGGCGCGACGCAGATCTCGGTCGATACGGCCGCAAACGCCTCGACGACCATCAGCAACATCGACGGTGCCTTGGCCCAGATCAGCAAATCTCGGAGTTCGCTGGGTGCGTACATCAATCGCCTCCAGCACACCATCACCAACCTCGGCGTCCAGTCCGAGAGCATCAATGCCGCCAAGAGCCGGATCATGGACCTCGACATGGCCAAGGAAGTGGTCCACATGTCCAAGGCCCAGATCCTCAGCCAGTCCGCGACGGCGATGCTGTCGCAGGCCAACCAGTCCTCCCAGGGCGTCCTGAGCCTGCTGCGGTAAGGCCTGGAATCTTCGTGATGATCGTGCTCGTAACCCGAGTCGTGCCTCGCCGCCTCGCCACCCGCTTCGCTCGCTGTCATCCCCGCGCCGGACCTCCCGTGCCGTCTGGCCCATACCCAGCCACGCCACCACCCGCAAGGAGGTCCTGACATGAGTTTTCAACCCCGCCCATCTGTCCGTGGAAGCACGGAAGCTTCTGACATCCCTTCAAGGAGGTAACCCATGGCACTCCGGATCAACACCAACATCGCGGCCCTGAACGCCCACCGCGTGCTCACGTCCAATGACAATTTGCTCAACAAGAGCCTCGAAAAGCTGTCATCCGGTATGCGCATCAATACGGCTGCGGACGATGCCGCCGGTCTGGCCATCAGCCAGAAGATGCTCGGCCAGGTTCGCGGCCTCGATCAAGCCCAGCGCAATGCGCAGGACGGCATCTCGATGCTGCAGACCGCGGAAGGTGGTCTCAACGAGACGCAGAACATCCTGCAGCGGATGCGGGAACTGGCCGTCCAGGGCGCCAACGACACCCTGACGAGCGCCGACCGACAGAACATCGCAGACGAGTTGAACCAGCTGTCGAGCGAGATCGACCGGATCTCGAACAACACCGACTTCAACACGACCAAGCTGCTCAATGGTGGCATCGCCACGGGGGGCGTCACGTTCCAGATCGGGGCCAACGCGGGCCAGACGATCAACGTGGTCGTGGGTACCGCGAGCGCCTCGGCGCTGACGGTCGGTTCGGGCTCGATCTCGGTGGACTCGGCGGCGAATGCCTCGACGACGATCTCGAACCTCGATAACGCGATCGCCAAGGTCAGCAACGAGCGAAGCAAGCTCGGTGCGTACATCAACCGGCTCCAGCACACCATCACCAACCTGGGTGTCCAGTCGGAGAACATCAACTCCGCCAAGAGCCGTATCCAGGACCTGGACATGGCCAAGGAAGTCGTCCACATGTCCAAGGCCCAGATCCTCAGCCAGTCGGCGACCTCGATGCTCTCGCAGGCCAACCAGAGCTCGCAGGGCGTTCTCAGCTTGCTGAGGTAAGCCCGGTTTCTCACCCGCAAAAGGGCCCCCCGGCTGATGCCGGGGGGCCCTCCCGCGCGAACGGCCCGGAGGGACCCCGCAGCACCCGTGGTAAAATGGGTGCCGACTGGCCCTGCCTTTCCGGGAGTTCTCGATGGACACGACGACCGCCACGCCGCCCTCCTCCATGCCCCCCGCGTACGTGCCCGCCGACGTCGAGGCCCGGTGGAT
>Ga0208788_1000230_pt1 | contig 28188 bp, 28 predicted proteins | sample Wag4_2014_7_11_3_FD_187363 | JGI IMG/M metagenome (GOLD analysis project Ga0208788, IMG submission 187363) | Fresh water mixed with fracking chemicals microbial communities from Ohio, USA - Utica-2 Time Series FC 2014_7_11 (SPAdes) (version 2) ...
GGGGGGGGCGGCAGGCTCCCAATCCCGACGGGAACGGGATACCGGGCGCCCCGAGTCCACCCGGAATTCCCGCCATGCCCGCCGCGCCGTTGCCGGCCCAGGGCGGGGCAACAGGCGTCCCCAGGATGCCACCGGTTGCCCCGGTTCAACGCCCCGTCAATCCGGCCATCCCGACGATGCCTCAGACGGGCCGTCCCGCCGCTCAGGCCATGGCGCCCGCTCCGGGGCCCCAGCGTCCCCCGATGGCCCAGCCGGGAAGTTCTCCAGTGGTCGCGCCACCGGGTACCGTACCCGGTCCATCGAACCTGCCTCACCAGACTCTCGCCCAGCGCGTCAGCGTGGCACAGCCACAGGGGACGACAGGCTCTCCGGGCATGAAGGTCACGGGTCTGAAAGCCATTTCCAGCTTCGGCCGTGCCGGGATCGGCAACCTGGAGTTCCGGCAACCGCGAAGCATCGTGCTCGATGGTGCGCGGAACCTCATCGTCGCGGACACCGAGAACGGCCGTATCCAGGTCCTGGATCCATCCGGACACCTCGTCCGCGTGATCAAGCCCAACCAGACCCAGGAAAGCTTCCGGTTTCCCCGGTGCGTCGGGGTGAACTCGCTCAACATCCTGTACGTGACGGACGACCTCGATTACCGGATCTACAAGCTGGACTCGCTCGGGCGCCAGATGGCCGTCTGGAAACGGCCGAGGACCCTGGAGGAAAATCCCGCGATCCCGGGCCGCATCCTCATCTCACCTCAGGGACACATCGCCCTGTCCGAACCGAACAACCACCGCGTCCTGATCTACGATGCCAACGAACGCCTGATCGGAACCATCGGCCGGGAAGCCGGTCTCCAGAGCCCGGGAGGGCTCGCTTACGATCACCTCGGAAACCTCATCGTCCTGGATTTCGGTTCACACTCGGTCAACGTCTTCTCTCCGCGAGGTGAGTTGCTCCGTCAGTTCGGTAAGCGCGGGACGAGCATCGGAGAGTTCGCCGTCCCCCGCGAGGTCGCGGTCGATCGTTTCGACAACCTCTTCGTCGCCGATACGCTGAATCATCGCATCCAGGTCTTTTCGCCCGACGGGACCCCCCTGGCGACCTTCGGGCGCAAGGGCCTGGGCTTCGGGGAGTTCAACGGTCCGGAAGGCATGGCCATCTCGCCCGACGACAAGCTGTACGTGGTGGACCGGGGCAACGCGCGGATCCAGGTCCTTCACATCGTGCGGACCTGAAGCAGCGTCCGCACCTCGGTGCCAGGAGACTTCCCCGCATGCTGATCAAGCGTCATACCGTCCAGTCGCTGCAGGACCGCAAGGGGCGAGAGCCCCTCGTCGCCCTCACGGCCTACGATCACCCCTCGGCAGTGGTGGCTGACCAGTCCGGCGTCGATCTGATCCTCGTCGGAGACAGCGTTGGCCCGGTCGTGCTGGGCCACGTCAACACCTTGCCGGTCACGGAAGACGACATGGTCCACCATGCGCGAGCCGTCGCACGCGGGGCTCACCGGGCCCTCGTCGTGGCCGATCTGCCCTTCATGGCCGACCGTTCCCGGGATCGGGCCCTCGAGGTGGCCGGACGCCTCATGAAAGAGGCCCTGGTCCAGGCCGTGAAGCTCGAAGGAGCGAATCCGCCTCAGATCGCGGCCATCGAGGCCCTGGTCCATCACGGAATTCCGGTGGTCGGGCATCTCGGCTTCACGCCGCAGCACCTGCATCAGTTCGGCGGCTTCAAGGTTCAAGGCAAGACGCCCGAGGCGGCCGACCGCATCCTGGAGCAGGCCCGGCGGCTCGAGCAGACGGGAGTCGGACTCCTGGTGCTGGAACTGGTACCCGAGGACCTCGCGGCGCGAGTCACGTCCGAACTCGCGATCCCGACGATCGGCATCGGTGCAGGGCCGCACTGCGACGGCCAGATCCAGGTCTTTCACGACCTGCTCGGTCTTCACGTGGGCCACGTCCCCCGACATGCGCGACGCTACCTGGACGGGGGAAACCTCTTTTCCCAGGCGATCGCCCGATACGCCCGAGATGTCCGGAACGGGACCTTCTTCGACACCGAGGCACCCGGATACGTGCGCCAGGATTGACCTGCAGCCCCACGGGAGTGGGCCTGCTCGATTGACGTCCCTCATGGGCTTCGTTACCATGCAAAACGACGCCGGAACGGCCTGCGTAGCCCGCTGGCCGTGGTGGTCTCGACGACGAGCAGCGTCATCCGCCGGCACCCCTGACCTGTCGCGTGGTCCCGCCACCGCGCCCACAAACTAGGACGTTCAAAGATGATCGTGACCGAAACGACGCACGTTTCCCCTCTATCCTCCGCACGTGGGCAGCTCGCCAAGTGCGTCGAGATTCTCGGCCTGGACCGTGGCCTGCACGAGCGACTCGCGTTTCCCGACCGCGTCGTGCAAACCAACAGCCCCGTCCGGATGGATGACGGCACGATCCGGATGTTCGCCGGATATCGCGTCCAGCACAACAATGCCCTGGGACCCTACAAGGGCGGTCTGCGCTTTCACCCCACCGTCACGATGGACGAGGTCACGGCTCTCGCCATGCTCATGACCTGGAAGTGTGCACTCGTGGGCCTTCCCTACGGCGGAGCCAAGGGCGGCGTCACCGTCGATCCGAAGCAGCTGTCGCTGGGTGAACTCGAGCGGCTGGTCCGCCGGTTCGCTGCGGACATGGTGCTGGTCTTCGATCCCCAGAAGGACATCCCTGCGCCCGACGTGAACACCAGTCCGCGCGAGATGGCCTGGATCATGGACACCTGGAGTGTCAACAAGGGCTATGCGGCACCCGGCGTCGTCACGGGCAAACCCATCGCCATCGGCGGCTCGCTGGGCCGCCTCGAGGCCACGGGCCGCGGGGTCGTGACGATCGCGGACGAGTTGCTGAAGTTCAAGGGCCGGAAGCTGGCGGGATCGACAATCGCCGTTCAGGGTTTCGGGAACGTCGGTTCCGTGGCGGCCCACCTTGCTCACCAGCAGGGTGGACGGGTCGTGGCCGTCTCGGATGTCACGGGCGGCTACCACAATCCGGACGGGCTGGACATTCCGGCCATGATCCGGTATGTCCAGGCCAACGGGAACCTGGCCGGCTACCCGGATGCGACGCCCGTCTCGAATGAAGAACTGGTTCTCCTGCAGGTGGACGTGCTCATCCCTGCCGCCCTCGAGGCCGTGATCACCGAGGCGAATGCCGACCGTGTGAAGGCCGAGTTCATCGTCGAGGGTGCCAACGGTCCCATCACTCCGGGCGCCGATGCGATCCTCGAGAAGCGCGGGATCACGGTCGTACCGGACATCCTGGCGAACGCGGGCGGTGTCGTCGTCTCCTACTTCGAGTGGGTGCAGGGCATCAGCCGGCTGTTCTGGACCGAGGACGAGGTCAACAACCGGCTCAACACCATCATGGTGCGCTCCTTCAGCCAGGTCGCCGGACTCGTCACCAGCAAGGGGATCTCGTTCCGCATGGCAGCCTACTCGATCGGCGTCGGTCGCGTGGCAGATGCCCACAAGCACCGCGGACTCTTCCCCTGAAGAATTTTGCCACGACAGGAACGGGGGGCTAGGCTTGATGCCTTGCCCCCCGTTCCCCATGTTACTGCCAGCCCATGGAAAAGGCGCCCCCCGAGGAAGGGGGGGCGCCAGGTGGGAAACCTGATGGCGAGGGTCAGGACGGAGCCACTGACCTAGGTGAATCCCGTGATCTCGATTCGAGGCATGCGCGTTCTCCACGACGTCCTCAGATGACGGTTGATGAAACGGCGGTACCAGGTCCAGGCCATGCAGTGGGCCAGAGAACATGTCTCAGGGGGGACGATGGTGAACAGCTCGCAACATCCGAGTGCGCTCCGCGACGAGACCGGTCACTCTACAGACCGTCTCGGGCCCCGCCCCTTCGCATCACTCCCGATGCTATTTATGTTAAACGCCCCATGTTAAACAGCCATTTCGCCCGGATTGGCAGACCGGGAAGAATCCCGTAAAGTTGCGTGAGAACGGGAGGCCCCATGCAAACGCTGCGCTGGCACGACGACCACCTGGACATCCTCGATCAGACCTGTCTGCCCCTCGAAACGAGCTGGGTGTCCTGCCACTCCCTGGAGGACGTGATCGAGGCGATCGCCTCGATGCGGGTGCGAGGCGCGCCGCTCATCGGCGTGGTGGCAGCCTTCGGCATGGCGATCGCCGCCCGCCGGAGCGACGCCCGCGATTCGGAGGCCCTGATCCGTGCCCTCGAAGCGGCCGGCGAGAAACTCCGCGCCTCGCGCCCGACTGCCGTGAACCTCGCCTGGGCGATCGATCGGGTGCTGCTTGCAGCCCGGGAACGCCTTCACCTCGAACTGCCCGCACTCGTCGGCTACGTGGCCCTCGAGGCCCAGGTCATGGCCCGGGAGGACCTCGAGACCAACCGCCATATCGGCCAGTCGGGTCTGGAGATCCTTCGCCCGGGACTCCGCATCCTGACCCACTGCTCGACGGGCACCCTGGCCACCGTGGGCCACGGCACGGCCCTGGGGGTGATCCGGACCGCCCACGAGGCGGGCCTGGCCCCCGAGGTCACGCTGACTGAAACGCGGCCCCGGCTGCAGGGAGCCCGTCTCAACGCCTGGGAGTGTCAGCAACTCGGGATTCCGTACACCCTCATCCCGGACTCCGCGGCAGCCTTCCGGATGCAGCGCGGCCTGGTCGACGTCGTGATCACCGGTGCGGACCGCATCACGTCGGGGGGGGACGTGGCGAACAAGGTCGGCACCTACATGCTGGCCCTGTGTGCACGCGCCCACCGGATCCCCTTTTACGTTGCCGCCCCCCTCTCGACGGTGGACCTGGCGCTGGATCGTCCCGAGCAGATCCCCATCGAGGAGCGCGATCCGAGAGAGGTCACGCACCTGGCCGAGCACCCTGTTGCGGCACCCGGGACGTCGGCCTGGAATCCGGCCTTCGACGTGACGCCGAGAGACCTGATCACGGGCATCATCACCGAGCGCGGCGTGTTGACGGCGCCCTACCGGGATCGCTTCCTGGAGCTGATGGGACAACCCGTCAGGAGCTGAAGCCGCCCAGCGGCGCGTGATACAATGGTGGCGTTTTCCCGCTGGAAGGAAGCGACCCATGACGACGCGCCCGCGCAAGGTCTACATGAAGACCTTCGGCTGCCAGATGAATCTTTCTGACTCCGAGAAGATGCTGGGTCTCCTGGCGCGCGAGGGCTACGTCCCCACCGACGTCGAGGAAGAGGCCCAGCTCCTGCTCGTCAACACGTGCTCCATCCGGGAGAAAGCCGAAGACAAGCTCTTCAGCCTGCTGGGTGGCTGGCGCGAGCGCAAGCGCCGTGAACCCGACATCATGATCGGCGTGACGGGATGCGTCGCCCAGCAGGAACGAGACCGGATCCGCGAACGGGTACCGGCCGTCGACGTGGTCGTCGGCACGCACAACTACCACGAGTTGCCGGAGCTTCTGCGCGAGGTCGAGGAAACCCGTCAGCCCATCACGCGGATCGCCCACCTGCGGGAGCCGATCCCGGACGACCTTCCGACCCTCCGGGAGGGCAAGTACCACGCCTGGATTCCCGTCATCCATGGGTGCAGCTACTACTGCACGTACTGCATCGTCCCGTACACGCGCGGCCCATACCAGAGCCGCAAACCCGAGGCGATCGAGCGCGAGGTCCGACAGCTCGTGGCCGAAGGGTTCCGCGAGTTCACGCTCGTGGGGCAGACGGTCGACCGGTACGGGATGGAACTGCCCGAGAACGAGAAGACGACACTCGCCGACCTGCTGCGTCGTCTGGCCGGGATTCCCGGCGTCTGGCGCCTCCGGTTCCTCACGTCCCATCCACTGGATATGACGGAAGAGCTCGTGCAGACGGTGGCCGAGCTCCCGGAAGTGATGGAATACCTGCATTTCCCCATCCAGGCAGGCTCGGACCGCATCCTCAGGGAAATGAAACGGCTCTACACCGTCGACCAGTACCGCGAGAAGGTCACGATGATCCGGAGGGCCATCCCGGACGCCACCATCTCGGGGGACCTCATCGTCGGATTCCCGGGAGAGACGGAAGAAGAGTTCCTCGAGACGCTGAGCATCGTCGAGGAGATCGAATTCGACTCGAACAACACGGCGGCGTACTCCGTACGTCCTTACACGCCCGCCGGTCGCCGGACCGACCAGCTCGACGAGGCCACCAAATCGGACCGGCTCCAGCGCCTCAATGCCGTCGTCCAGGACGTGGCGTACCGACGCAACCGCCGCCTCGTCGGCAGCTTGCAGGAGGTCCTCGTCGAGGGCCCCAGCAGCAAGAACCCCGAGGTCCTCGTCGGCAGGACGCGCGGGAACAAGATCTGCTACTTCCCTGGAGAGCAGCAACTTGCCGGTAGTCTGGTCGAGGTTCGCATCGAGGATGCGCGCCCCTTCACCCTGCGCGGGGAAATCGTACGCGTCGTCCGCTCCGGTTCCGACCTCGCGGTCGGAGTGTCCTAGGAGAGCGATTCGGCCCGCTGCTTGGCTTGCAACAGCTCCCTGGCCGTGGGCACGTCCGCCTGGCTCTTCACGGGGATGAACCGCGCATCTCGTTCGACCGCGATGAGGCCCGTATCGAGGACGCTGCTGAGATCACCGGCGAGTTGCTCGAACTGGATGACACGCTCGCCCGAGACCTCCTTCTCGACCACGTACCAGGGCAGGGAGACCTCGCCCCGGAGCTGCATGGCATCGAAACAATAAGAAGCGGTGTTGAAATAGGGCAACTGGTCCTGGTCGAAAGCCTCGGGGAACATGAAGCCCTCGACCAGCTCGATCCGACCGCCCACCCGGGCAGGCGCCCCACCCTTGTCTCCGGGCTGCTTGCGGGCGACCTCGACGGTCATGCCATGACCGGATTCGAGATGGCGCCCGATGATGAGGGGATCGAGGGTCGCCCCGAGGTTGTCCACGTTCGAGAAGCAGAGCGTGCGGCCACCCGCAGCCACGAAGCGATCCAGGAGGCCGGCCCGCCGGAACGCCTCGAGCCACTCTCCGTGGCCCGGGGTCGCGTGGGATTCGATGCCGCTGGCAGCGTCGAGCGGTTGCCCGTCAAGGCGCATCCTGGGCATACGTCCCTGCTGGAACAGGGACACCCCGTCCTGCCAGCGAGAGGAGGAGAGCGCCTCGTCGATCGGAGCATGGGTGTGAAAGCTGGTCATGACGTGCACGGGCAACCCGGGCCACCGCTCGAGGATCCAGTCGAGCTTCAGATCGAGGAAGGTGCGGTCGCCCATGATGGGGTAAAGCGCCTTCGGGCGATCGTACTTGAAGCGGGTGGCCATCCCACCCGCCAGGATGACCACCCCGACCTGCCCGGACTCGATCGCCTCGAGACCGAGGCGATCGAGTCGGCTGCGATCCTCGGTGGATCGCTCGGACAACCGATGCACGTCGCCGGGTTCGAGGGGTGCCACGGGACGCCCGAGTCGGTTTCTCGAAAACGAGAGTTCTCCGGACAGGTACCGGGCGCGCAGCTGTTCGAAAGACGACACGTGGATGACCTCGTTCTTGCGTGTTCGGAGCCTCATCGTACCACGCTCCCTGCCCCCCCCTTCAGGGAAACCGGCGCCACATCAAGTCCTCGTGGAGGGTGAGATCGGAACCTCGGACCGGGAAGGCGACGCCTGGGAAGGTGGCACCGGGATCACCGCAGGGCCGCTCGACGGCACCGGGGTCCTTGGCGACGGTTCCCGGGCCTCGAGTGGAACGGATGGAACCAGCGACCAGAGGCCGGGACGCGAGAAACGGGTCATCGAGCCGTTGCAAGCCAGGCCGAAGGATAGGCCCGGAGCGGGCGCGAGAAAGGCGTGAGATACACGAGCCCGGAGTTGCCCGTCCAGGTGGATCGCGAGTGTCCCGGCGCGCGTATCGACCTCGCATGTCAGGGTCGAAGCCTGTCCAGCCAGACGGGGCGGATGCACGGGCTCGCTCCACAGGCGCTGGGACGCGGGCCAGGTCTGCCCGGGAGCCTGACCGTCACAGATCCACGCCTCGAGTAGCCCCGGCGCGAGCGAGACGATGACGAGGTGTCGGACATCCCGGAGATAGGGGATGAGCGCGACGACGCCGGTATCCCGGACGGCGTCCAGGCCCCTGGCCCTTGCCACCCAGGCGGTCACCTCGACACGATAGGCCGCAGGCAAGGCCTGAGTGGAGCGGCGGATACTCAGGCGCGTGGCCGGGAAGAAAGCCTCCTGGACGAGGCCATTTTCGTTGGCGGTCCACTCGCCGGGTTCCAGCCCGGATGGATCTCCTCCCGCAGGCACGGTGGCCGCCACCCAGGATTCCGGCGGAATCCTCTGCCCGGCCAGTCCCTGCGAGGACAGGCCAGGTGGAAGTTCCTGGGGCTCAGCCGTCCACTCCTGCAAGGGCGGCGGAGTCGCCGGATGCCCTGGCGAACCGTCGCCACGGGCGGGCGAGGGCTGGGAATCGCAGGCTGTCAGGGCACCGAGCCCGATACCCAGAGCAAGCAGACGAGACCTCGCGGCACGCATGGATCCTCGCTTTCCGGCGACCTAGCGCCGATGAACCAGCCGGAGATCATCGAATCGAACGAAGTTCCCGTTCGCGGCAAGCGCTACCCAGTGAGGCCGGTCATCGAGGCCCGGCACCTCGACCGTGGCCACGGAGCGACCATCCACGCGGATCGCGACCTGGCGGCGCTCGATATCGACATCGGCCCCCCAGCGAATGCTGCTCGACGCCTCCATCGCAGCCTCCAGCCACCGGGACCACAACCTCGCCGATTCGGGCCATGTCGCCCCGGCGGGCCTCTGACCATCGACCCACCAGCACGCGATTTCCTGGCGGGCGGCGACGAGCATGAGGTAGTGGGTAGGATCGCGGTAATAGGGCATGCAGGCCAGAATGCCGGTAGGATAGCCGTGGACGGAGCTCGATTCGGCTTCCCGGGCCGCGGAGCACGTCACGTCCAGACCGTACTGCCGTCCGGCTCTCCCATCGTCAGACCCGAACGCCTTACCCCGGTATCGCAGATGGCTGGCCAGGTTGTCCTGACGCCCCTCTACCTGGTCAAGCGTCCCCCCCTGGACCAACCACTTACCGGCGGCGAAACCGGGCATTTCACCCTGAACCGGGTTGTCGAAGGGAAAGTCGGATCCGGAGAAATCGAGCATCGTGACGGACCCGCCGGGCGGTGGAGCCCCCCCGACGAGACCGCAGGCGGTCACCGCGATCGCCAGAACCCCGCCCCAGGCCCACCGCATCCCCACGCGCTCCTCCTTCCGACCCGCTCCGAGGTTAGGCGAAGACAGGTGGACGGCGAGACGACCAGGTTGCATCAGGGAATCCGTGTGCCCCGACGAGGCGCACGCACAGAAAGCGAGGCCCCGCGATCCTTTCGGACCGCGGGGCCTCGAGACCAGCAGGGGCTCGGCTCAAACGAGCGCGAGTTCTCGCTTGATCTGGATGGGCACATGCTCGCGCTGGATGGGGAAACGCAATCCGCGCTCGACGACGGTGCAGTGGATGTCGGTCTCGGAAGACCCGAAGGTCTGACGGAAGTCCTCGATGACCATGTCGGTATCGAAGGGCAGGCAGCTGAACACGTCGACGAAGGCGATACCGACCACTCCGGGTGCATCCTCGCAGTGCATCCAGGGGTAGGTATGAATCGACGCATGGCTGGTCGTGAGCCCGACGACGCCAGTCACACCGCTCTCGAGCGGATTGACATTGACGAAGTCATGACAGTAAGGGGGGAACAGGACGTCCATACCGAGCTTGACCGGAAGCTCCTTCAGCCAGTTGTAAACGAGGCTGAAGTCGGCCAGTTTTTCCGGATCGCATCCGTAGGCGTCAATCGTCAGGTGCGGGCCATAGACCCCGCGAGCAACGCTTTCCAATTCAAGCAGCCCTCCTAGTGCATGCCGACCTGCTCCACCGCAAGAGCAGGACCGGTCCCCGAGACAAACCCCTGGCGGGGGCGGTGACGCGAGCGAGGACGGGTCACCCTGGACCCCGCTTGCGCTTCCGAATCTGGATGAAACGGAATCTCCAGTAAATCAAGCGAGACGAAGCGTGTCAACACCTCGTGAGGCGTGGCTCCACCCCCGTTTGACAACGCGAAACCGGATGGACATCAAGCCGGCGCACCGGACCTGGCGCGCCTGGCCTTCGCCAGCTCTCGCAGGTTGTACTGGTTGAGGACGAGCTGGGCGAGCTGAGCTGCCAGCTCGACATGACCGGATGCCACCAGTCGCTCGAGATGCGGTGCCACGCGGTGTTCGTCGAGTCGCCCGCCCAGGGTCACGATCCGGTCAAGGAGGCGATGGAGGACCGTGTCCTGGGTCATCAGGCGGACGTCCAGGGTCGGATGCTTGTCCAGGAAGCGTGCCGCCATGCGACCACGCTCTTCCTCGATGCGCCGCAAGCGGGGCAGGGACTCGACCGAGAAGGCGGGCTGGATGTGAAAACCGAAGGCCGCGGGCGAGCGGACCATCCGGTACCGGGCGCCCTTGAGCCGAACCCCCATTTCGAGGTCTTCCCAGCCATACTCGACAAAACCGGTATCGAACCCACCGAGAGCCTGGAGGATCTCGCGGGAGACGCTGACGTTCTTGGTATCGAAGAAGGCCCGGCTGGGATCGGTGCGGGGGACACGTCCCCAGTCGATGACACGGGGATCGGGCACGTTGCGGGTGAACCCCTGGGCAAACACGCGAGCAGGACCTGCGGCTTCATGGACGGCACGATGAGCCGAAACGAAACCCGGAACCACCAGCACATCGGAGTCGACATAACAGAGGATGTCACCCCGTGCCTCGCGGATGCCGGTGTTTCGCGCGACGGCACGACCCGCATTGTCCTGACGCACGCACCGGAGGACGGGATGAATCGCAGCGAGGCGTTCCAGAAGTTCGGCAGTGCCGTCTGTCGAACCATCATCGACCACGAGCACCTCATCGGGAAGACGAACCTGGTGAAGGAGCAGTCGCTCCAGACAGGCCTCGAGAAGGGTTACCCGGTTGTACGTCGTGACGACGACGGAAAAGGTCACGGCTTTCATCCTGAGCGCACTCCCGCTGTTTGACACCGCCGACGGCCAAGGTGTAATCTGACTTTAACACGCGGCGAACCACACCTTACAGGGACACCGGTTGCCGGGTCGTGCGGCCTTAGTTCAGTTGGTAGAACGGCGGTCTCCAAAACCGCATGTCGTGGGTTCGAGTCCTACAGGCCGCGCCTCGATCGTGAAGGCGATTGGACGGTCCATGTCCGTGGTGGAATCCTCGAGATTCCTGCGGAGATGGGCCGTCAGGTTTGAGGCCTGCTGACCTCGAACGAAGGGAAGGATGAAGCGGTGACGGATACGAGTCGCCAGCCAATCGAAACGACCGACGAGCAAGCCCCCGAAGAGCTCGACACGTCTCTGTCGCTCAAGGGCGGCGGAATCTCTCTCGGTGCGTTCGGCTGGGCGCGAGGAACCACGAAGTTCCTTGGTGACGTTCAGAGCGAGTTTCGGCTCATCTCCTGGCCGACGCGCCAGCAGGTGTTGCTCGAGACCGTGGTCGTCATCGCGGTCGTCACCTTCCTCGGCGTTCTCGTGGTGAGCCTTGACTGGATTTTTGCGCTCGTTGCGAATCGGTTTCTGGTTTGAATCGACCCTGCGTGGCTTGGATGAGGTGTCATGGGTAGAAAGTGGTACGTGGTCAACACTTACTCGGGCTATGAAGACAAGGTCCGGGAGAATATCCTCCGCCGCACCGATTCGATGGGGATGTCCGACCGGATCTTCCACGTCGAGGTTCCCGAGGAGATGGTTGTCGAGATCAAGGACGGCAAGCGCGTCGAGAAGCCCCGCAAGGTGTTCCCCGGTTACGTCCTCGTCGAGATGGAAGAGTTCAACATCAAGGAAGCGCGCAGCAACGATGCGTGGCACGTGGTGCGGAACACCCCGGGCGTGACGTCCTTCGTGGGGACGCACACCAAGGAAGGCGATCGCCCCACCCCGCTGTCCGACCGCGAGGTCCGCAAGATCTTCAAGCGGGCGGCCACCAAGGCCAAGATCCAGATCGACCTGCACGTCGGAGAACACGTCAAGGTCATCGGAGGCCCGTTCGCCGACTTCTCGGGTGATATCATCGAGATCAATCCCGAGAAGGGCAAGCTCAAGGTGTCCGTCTCGATCTTCGGGCGAGCCACGCCGGTGGAACTCGAATTCGCCCAGGTCCAGAAAGTCTAGCCGGAGTCCCGTCCGGTTTCCGGTTCGCGAAACCATCGCACCGAGGAGGTGAAAACAATGGCCAAGAAGGTCACGGCCATGATCAAGCTGGCACTGCCAGCCGGTAAGGCCAATCCCGCTCCCCCCGTCGGCCCCGCTCTGGGTCAGCACGGCGTGAACATCATGATGTTCTGCAAGGAGTACAACGCTCAGACCGCCGACAAGGCGGGGCAGATCATCCCGGTCGAGATCACCGTGTACGAGGACCGCTCGTTCACGTTCGTGCTCAAGACTCCCCCGACGTCCGAACTGATCAAGAAGGCCGCCGGCGCCGCCAAGGGTTCCGGCACGCCCAACAAGGCGAAAGTCGGCTCGATCACGGTGGCGCAGGTCCGCGAGATCGCCGAAACGAAGATGCCCGACCTCAACTGCACGAGCATCGAGTCCGCCATGGAAATGGTCAAGGGGACCGCTCGCTCGATGGGCGTCACCCTCAAGGATTAACCCCGTTCATGGTGGGAGGGGTACCTCGTGCCCCGCTGACCACCGAGGAGTTCAACATGTCCAAGCTCAGCAAGCGCCAGAAAGCCCTCCTCGAGGGCAAGGATCTGGCCCGCGTTCACGGTCCGGTCGAAGCCCTCGAGGTTTCGAAGTCGTGCGCGACCGCCAAGTTCGACGAGACGATCGAGGCGCATCTCCGCCTCGGCATCAACGTCAAGCATGCCGACCAGCAGGTCCGGTCGACGGTCGTCCTGCCTGCCGGCACGGGCAAGACGGTCCGCGTGGCCGTCATCGCCAAGGGTGACAAGGTCAAGGAAGCGGAAGCGGCCGGTGCCGACTTCGCCGGCGGGGAAGAACTCATCCCCCGCATCCAGGAAGGCTGGATGGACTTCGACCTGCTCATCGCGACGCCGGACATCATGGGAGCGCTGGGACGCGTCGGTAAGGTCCTCGGTCCTCGCGGCCTGATGCCCTCTCCCAAGGCGGGAACGGTCACCTTCGACATCGGCAAGGCCGTCAAGGAATTCAAGGCCGGTAAGGTCGAGTTCCGTGCGGACAAGCAGGGTATCGTCCACGTGCCCATCGGCAAGGCCTCGTTCTCGGTCGAGTCCCTCAGCCAGAACCTCGGTGCGCTGGTCGACGCCATCAACAAGGCCAAGCCGGCTGCAGCCAAGGGAACCTACGTCAAGTCCGTCTACGTGACCTCGACGATGGGCCCTGGCGTCAAGATCGACACCACCCGCGTGAACGAGGTCATCTCGGCCTCTTGAGGCCCCTTGTCCACACGACCAACGCTTGTTATAATAAACAAGAGTTAAATAGACATTTCCAGACCCGTGACAGCAGGGCCACCTTCGGGTGGATAAGCGCAAGCCCCCGCCGAGGTTGGAACCCGAACCCTTCGGTCGGGCCTGCTGTCACGGCATGGCCCGACTGATCATTTGGGTTCGGAGGAGGTGAAATACCATGCCGACGAGAGAACAAAAAGAAACGACGATCCAGGAACTCGAGGGAATCTTCGAGCGCGCCCAGGTGGCCATCGTCACCGACTACCGCGGACTGACGGTCAAGGAGATCACCGATCTTCGCCGCCGTCTCCAGAAGGTGGGTGGCGAGCTGACGGTCGCGAAGAATACCCTGGTCGACCGCGTCACGCGCGGTAACGATTCCTGGAAAGCCATCGAGCCTCTGCTGGCCGGCCCCACGGCGCTGGCTATCGGGTTCGAGGATCCGGTTGCGGCCGCCAAGGTCGTGGCCGACTTCGCCAAGGAAAAGCGCAAGGTCGAGATCAAGGTTCGTGGCGGCGTGCTCGAGGGCAAGGCTCTCGATGCCGAGGGTGTCAAGGCCCTGGCCAGCATGCCGAGCAAGGAAGTGCTGCTGAGCCGCCTGCTGGGCAGCCTGCAGTCCCCCGCTCAGAAGCTCGCGAGCGCCCTGTCGGGCGGTTCGCGCAACCTGGTCTACGCGCTGGATGCCGTCCGACGCGAGAAGGAATCCGCTTAAGTCTGATGTGATGACCCTCCGGGGTCGTGCCAACGAGGAGAAAACAAGATGGCGACTCTCACCAACGAACAGATCGTCGATGCGATCAAGGAAAAGACCCTTCTCGAGGTCAGCGAGCTGGTCAAGCTGATCGAAGAGACCTTCGGGGTCTCGGCTGCTCCCGCCATGGGCGCGATGATGATGGCTCCCGCGGCTGCCGCTGCGGCTCCTGCCGAGGAGAAGACCGAGTTCGACGTCATCCTCGAGTCGGCCGGCGAAAAGAAGATCGAAGTCCTCAAGGTCGTCCGCGAAGTCACCGGCCTGGGCCTCAAGGAAGCCAAGGACCTGGTCGATGGCGCTCCCAAGCCCGTCAAGGAAAAGACCAAGAAGGAAGACGCCGAGGCCATCAAGGCGAAGCTCGAAGCAGCTGGCGCCAAGATCTCGATCAAGTAAGATCGGCTTCACCGCGAGTGGGCCCCTCGGCGCCAAGGCGTCGGGGGGCCTTCCTGCGTGAACATTCGCGCTTTCGTTCAGAGGAGGACTCATGCTTCAAGATGCCCTCTGGTGGACCGGTCGCGGCAGCTCCCGGGAGATCCGGCGGGACCACCGCCTGCAAGCGTACCGGGCCCTCGTGCACCACGACGATGAGGCCTGGGCACGACTCCTGCCCGATGAGGATGGCGCTCCCCTGCGAGTGACGCCGGTCGAGACTCATGCCTCGTCCGATGGCCAGACCTCGAAGTGGATGCTCGCGCTGTCCGATGGAATCCGCGTCGAGACCGTCCTCATGCGGCATCTGGGTGGGCGACAAACCGCATGCCTCTCGACCCAGGCTGGATGTGCCATGGCCTGCACATTCTGTGCCACGGGTCAGGGAGGACTGGGCCGGCATCTCACGAGCACGGAGATTCTCGAACAGGCCCTTTTCGTCGACCGACAGTTGCGCCAGGAAGGAAAACGACTGACCAACGTCGTGCTGATGGGCATGGGGGAACCCTTTCATGCGTACGAGAGAACCCGGGACGCACTCGAACTCCTGGCCGACGACGGAGGCCTGGCGATCGCCAGAAGACGGATCACCGTCTCGACCGTCGGACTGGTGGATGGGATCCGGGCCTTTGCCCACGATGCGCGTGGAGTGAATCTGGCCCTCTCGCTGCACGCAGCGGATGACGAGACGCGCGACCGCCTCATGCCGGTGAACCGGCGACATCCGATCCCGGAGCTGATGGAGGCGTGCCGCGATTTCACGGCCCGAACCCGACGCCGCATCTTCATCGAGTATCTCCTGCTCGCCGGAATCAACGATGACCTGGCAGATGCGAACCGTCTTGCAGCGCTGCTCCGGGGAGGAGACTTTCACGTCAATCTCATCCCCTGGAACCCGGTCCCCGGTGCCCCGCTCGAAGCACCGACGCCGGAACGGGTCCTGGACTTTCATGCAACCCTGAGGACACTCGGACTTCCGGTCACCGTCCGGCGCACCATGGGAGCCGACGTCCATGCGGCATGCGGACAGCTCGTGACCCGCGGGAGATGAGGCCCCGGAGTGCGTTTCATTCCCCGCCGTGGCGACCAGGAGCTTGCCGTGCAGACCCTCTGTCTCGAACTCGATCCCGTGCATCCCGACCCGGCTGTCCTGGGTGACGCCGCGCGCCTGCTGCATGCGGGAGAACTGGTGGCATTCCCGACCGAGACCGTGTACGGTCTCGGTGCGAATGCGCTCGACCCGGGTGCGGTGGCGAAGATCTACGCGGCCAAGGGCCGACCGGCCACGAACCCCCTGATCGTCCATGTCGCCCGAGCGGAACAGGCCCAGGAGCTCGTTTCGTGCTGGCCGCCCGCCATCGCCCGTCTGGTCGAACGGGCATGGCCCGGGCCTCTGACCGTCGTCTTGCCGAGGACCCGTCGTATCCCCGACATCGTGACGGCGGGCCTCGACCAGGTGGGTATCCGGATTCCTGCCCACCCCGTCGCGCGTGCCCTGCTCGAGTACTCGGCCCTGCCCGTCGCAGCCCCGAGTGCCAACCGGAGCGAGCACATCTCCCCGACCCGGGCCTGGCACGTGATGTCCAGTCTGGGGGGGCGGATTCCGATGGTCCTGGACGGCGGTGCATGCCAGGTGGGACTCGAATCGACGGTCGTCCGGTATGAACCGGATGGGAGCCTGTCCATCCTGCGCCCGGGCCTCCTCGGGGCCGAAACTCTGGCCAGATGGGCAGGTACCTTCGTCCGCCACCTGCATGTGGAGGGGAGCCCGGACAGGCACCTGCCCTCACCCGGGCAAGACCTCAGACACTATGCACCGGATACGCCCACCCACATCGTGCGGGATATCGAAGCCGTGGCAGCCCGGGGCAACGGACCCATCGGTGTCATCGCGTGCGTCTCTCGACCGAGCTGGTTCACGGGGTCCTGGATCGCGCTCGAACCTCGTCCCGAGCCCTATGCCATGAACCTGTATGACAGCCTCCACGAGCTCGACCGGCAGGATCTGTCCTGCATCCTGATCGTCGCTCCTCCCCGGACACACGACTGGGAAGCCATCTGGGACCGGATCCGTCGAGCTGACGCCGATCACGGAAAGTTCTGAGACTTGCACGCGCCCAGAACCGGTCCCGGAGCACGACCGAGGCCTGTCAAACCTTGGACAAAAAGATACACAGCTCAGGATGAATGCGTGAATGATGTCACGCAAATGAGGCATCCCTCATCCATCGCATGAGGACGCATCTCCCCATTCAAATCAAATTCATCGAACAGGTCGGTCGTGAACGCCGGGACGGAAATATACCGAGAAAGGGTCGAGCAATCGCTCCTGACGCCACTTTAGGACCTCGTCAGAAAAACGGATGACGTCTCGTCCGTGGAGACCGGACCGGCTTGACAACTCGTGGACACCCTTGTTAGCTTGACATGACAGACGTGTGGCGAAGCCAAGTGGTTCACACCGGTAACCGAGGTCAGGAGGTCTGGACATGCCTATGACAATTTGGCCTGGTACCGAGTCCCGTCCAGAACGTCCTCTGCCCCCGACCGTGGCGCGTCAGGTCTCGAACATGGCCCTTGCGGTCTTCGTGTTCGGACTGCTCGTACAGCCACTCTATCCTCTGATGGGCCTGTCGCATCTCGTCCTCGAAGGGCTCGTGGCACCTTTCCTTTTCCTGGTGCCCCTGTGGGCGGCCCGGTCGGGGCATGCGGAGCTGGCGCGCCACCTGCTGTTCGGCATCTCGGTACTCGCCACCGTCACCTTCACCCTGCACATCGGGCTGGATTCCAACCTTCACGTGGCATGCCTCGCCGTCGCGCTCATGGCGCACGTGATGTTCGACGTCATCCGCGAGAGCAGGCATGTCAGGACCTGGTCACTGGTCGCAGGCGTGGGCTTCGTGAGCTGTGAACTTTCCAGGCTATTCACGGGACACCACGGTGCGGGAGAACTGGGCCTCGTGCTGTTGCGGGTGAGCGTCCCGCTCCTGTGCCTCGGTCTCGTGATGTGGAGCCTGGATCTTCTGGCGACGCGCCTCCTGACCCGCACGCAGGCGCTGCAAGCGTCGCACGATCACATCCAGACCCTCAGCCGGGAAAAGGAAGCGCTTTTCTCCACGCTGGGGCACGAGCTCCGGACGCCCCTGACAGCGATTCACGGTGTGGTGGCCAGTCTGCAGGACGGTATCGGGGGAGACCTGTCGGTAGAACAGCAAGAACTCGTGCAGATCCTGGAACATCAGTCCGACCGGATGCGGCGTTACCTGTCCGACGTTCTGGACCTGATGCGCATGGAGAGTACGGCCAGCAGCTGGAACCATGAGGAAGTCATCCTGTCTGAACTCATTCGAGAGGCTTGCGAGGATTTTCGTCCCGTCTTCGAGCAAGCCGGTATCCGCATCGATTGGCTTGCACCGGAAGAAGATGTCTGGATCATGGGTGACCGTGACCGCCTCATCCAGGTCATGGTGAATCTCCTGTCGAATGCCCTCAAGTACACGCCTTCCGGTGGGGTCGTCCAGATCTCACTGAAGACCGAAGGCACCGACATCCGTCTGGAAGTTTCCGACTCGGGAGTCGGCATGTCCGAAGCCGATCAGGCTCGCCTGTTCACCCGCTTCTTCACCGGTTCGAATCGGCCCGTACGCCCCGGTGAAAGCACCGGTCTGGGTCTCGTCATCTGCAAGGAAATCGTGGAGCAGGGCCACGGCGGTTCCATCTCGGTGCAGAGTGCCGAGAACCGTGGTACGACGTTTGCCATCGGCCTCCGGTCGATTCCTTCCCCGGCGGAGATCTTCGCCCGCGTGCCGCGGATGCCCGTGCAGCAGGTCATCGCCAGCTAAACGACCGACGCCGGTCGATCATCCAGGTCCCTTGAGCGTCTGGCAAGCAGGTACCCCGCGCTGGTTCAGGTGGTTTGAGGAGCCTTCGGTCCGGTCAGCTCGTAAATGGCTACCGGGTGTTCCTTGCCCTTGACCCGGATGGGATCCAGCACGCGGTACTCGAAGTGCTGCTTCGTCATCTCGAACGTCTCGACGGCGACGAGAACACCCCCGATCGGGGCATTGGCCTCCATCCGCTGAGCCAGGTTGACGGTATCGCCGAGAACCGTGAAATCTCGCTTCTGGGACCCCCCGATCTCGCCTGCCGCGACGATGCCGGTGTTGATCCCACATCGAACCTGCAAGAGCAACCCGATCCGGCTCTCGACGGACGCCGCGAAATCCCGGGCGGCGCCCAGGATGGCCCAGGCAGCGGAGACGGCACGAACGGCATCGTCCGGTTTCTCGACCGGCACGCCGAACAGGGACATGACGACGCTGTCCCCGATGTACTTGTCGACCACCCCGCGATACCGGTAGACCTGCTCGGTGAGAACTGCGAAGAACTGGTTGGCGACGTCACTGATGGTTTCGGGATCGAGTCGCTCCGAAAGCGCGCTCAGGCCCACGATCTCCGTGAACATGACGGTCACGAGCCGACGCTCGGACGCTCGCGCGCCATCCTTGCCCGCCGCATCGCCATCCGATACGCCCTTGCCGCAGTGCACGCAGAAACGCGCCCGCAAGACGAGCGGAGCGTCGCAATGGCGACACTCCTGCTTCATCAAGGCGAGCCCGCATTGCCGGCAGTAGCGGTCGGAAACCTCGGCGATCGTCTCGCAACCCGGACACGCCTGCACGGGAGACGGGACGGCCGCAGCGGTCGAAACGAGGGTGTCGCTCACGCTTCCGGCTCGATGGTCACGGTCAGGCCAGTCGCCTCCAGGGCATCTCGATACCCTGCCAGACGATCGCGCCCACCCCGCACGATGACGGCGCGTCCTTGCATGTGGGCGGTCATGGCGATCTCGTGGGCGTGTTCAGGAGTGCGTACCTCGGGAACCACCCGGACCAGAACGGCCACGACGTGATCGAACGCGTGGACGTCATCATTCCAGAGCATCGCCCGGTAAGGCGCTTCGAGGGTCGAATCCAGCCGGCCGAGCCAGGCAGGTATGGTGTCAGGAATCGAAAGCGGGGCATCCAGGATGGCGGACATGGACTCTCCAGGACAGGGGAACGCGACAGATGGGTGAATTGTTCCCCGAACACGCCTCATGCTACCGACATGCCGGGACGTTGTTCAAGCCGAGGTCGGATTCGCATCGTGCACGCAGGCCAGCACGGCCGTCAGCGCGGCCAGACGTTCCAGCGGAGCCCAGAAGCCCAGGAACCGGAGGTCGGCGGCATCGAGATGCCATTCCACCAGGCGCATCAGCCTTCCCGTGACGGTCTGGAGTCCCGCCGGAAAAGCGACGGGGGCCTCGTCCTCGGAGGCGCCACCTGCCGGCAAGGCCGTCAGGCAGACAACCAGCAGATCCAGGACCTCACCCGCGATTCCGCGACGCGAAGCACGGTCTACCAGCCGGCGACATTCCGCCTGGATCCGCTCCGCGATCAACCCGGAGGCGCAGCCTGGATCACCTAGACCGTGCATCCATGCCCAGACACGTGCTCTCAGCCCCTGCGCACGGCCTCCGGCAAGCAGGGCCTCGGCCACCATGCCGCCCGCCTGGATGACGGCCCACTCGGCGATGACCCTGTCCAGTTGCGCGCTCGAGGCCGGATCGTCGACCGGTTCGAACCACGACATCCATAATTCCGGGCCGGACCGCATCCTGACCTTCCCCTCGCACGCACTCCATGGTCCTGTCGCCGTCGCGACACGAGATTTGACGTCAAGAGTGGATTAATGGCATCAAATCTGGATTAATACCCCGTCTCAGGAGGTCATCCATGACCCGACCGGCCATCCCGGCCCGAGTGATACTCGTCCATCCCACGCTGGCGGAGAACGTCGGAGCCGTGGCCCGAGCCATGCGGCACTTCGCCCAGGACGAGCTGGTCCTCGTGGGTTCGCGCGCACTGCTCGCGGATCCTGCGGCGATCGCCACCAGCGCCGGTTCGGAGGCGATCCTGGAGGCCGCCAGGTGCGTCGAGACCCTCGGCGAGGCGCTGGATGGGGCGGGTCTCGTCGTCGGGACGACGGCCCGCATCACCACGCGTCCAGATCTCCGGACCGAGGTGCTCGGAGCAGCGATACCCGACATCCGGGCCCACGTGACCGGAACCCGACCGGTGACCTGGGTCTTCGGGACGGAACGTCACGGCCTCACGCGCGAGCAGGCGCTGAGGTGCGATCGCCTCGTGCGCATCCCCGGTGAGCCAGGGACCTGTCTGAACCTGGCCATGGCGGTCAACCTCGTGCTTCACGCCTGCTATTCGCAGCCGGATGACCACGACGCCGACCGAGCCGGCGGGGGCTGGCTGCAGGATTTTCCGCCAGACCTTCTCAGGACCCTGGAAGACATCCTCACGGCCCGGGGCTTCTGGCGAGCGGACAGGGAAACATCGAAGCGGCACACGCTGCGGCGCCTCGCTTCCCGGATCCGCCTCGAGCGTGACGAGGCGCGGCTCCTCGAGGCCGCCCTCAGGACCCTCGTCGGGAGGGAGAACGGTTCAACCGTCGTCGCACCCGATCAGGAGCTCCGCAAGTTGCCGGAGGCCGCCCCGGATCCGACGTGAAATCTGAGTCTGGCTGACGCCACACCCCTCGGCGATCTGCTGCTGGGACCGGTCCTCGAAATAGGCGAGCCGGATGGCCTCCCGGGCAGCGGGACGCAGGCGCTCCAAGGCGTCCTGAACGACGATCCGCAGTTCTGCCGTGCGGCTGCGCTGCCGTTCCCGTTCATCCGCGAGCTGCCACCGGGGAGCCGCCCCCTCGTCGTCACCCTCGAGGTCCGAATCCAGGGACATGGGGCGCGAGATCCGCTCCAGTCCGAGGACCTCGCGGACCTTGCGCTCGGGCAGGGCCGTGCGGCGGGCGACCTCATCCATCGAGGGTTCCCTCTGCTGCTCGTGCTGCAAGGTCTCGAAAGCCTGCCGGACCGTGGCTCGCATCTCGACGAGTTCCCGTGGCGGTCTCACGCACGGGGCGAGATCACGCAGATAATGCAAGATCTCCCCGCTCATGGTCGCGGACGCATAGCTCTCGAACGAAGCTCCGTGCGACGAATCGAAGCGCCCCAGGGCCCGGACCAGCCCCATGCAGGCGACCTGGAACAGATCGTCATGATCGTGCCCCGTGCGCTGGTGATACCGCAGCGCCACGCGACGGGCCAGCGGCAGGTACGCCCGCACGCGATCGGACGAGACGGACCCGGGACGGTCGGTGCGCGTAGCTTGCCACGAGATGGCCATGGTCGTTTCCCTCCAGTCGGGCTTTCACGTTCCTGCACGCATCGTGACAGGGCGTGATCACGCAAGCGATCACGGACCGCACGTCCGGAATGGAAGGTTCGTCACATGGAGTGGTAAAGTGACGCAACATGCCCTTGCAGGAGGCCGCAGCGACTGCGGACCCCCTCGGTTCGAAACGGGAGGCCACGATGGGACCCCAGGTCATCAGCATCATGATGATCATCGCCCTCGGATTCTTCGCCTACTTCGCCTGGCAACGCGTCGATGCGTTGCTGGCCGCCAAGCCGGAGAATCGCTTCGACGACCCGGTGGGGAGGCTGAAGGGCCTCTGGACCTACGGCATTCTTCAGGAGCGCCTGCTGAAGCACCACAAGGCGGCCGGCTGGATGCACGCCCTCATCTTCTGGGGCTTCTGCATCCTGCTCCTGCGCAGTGCCGTGATGGTCGTGACGGGATACGTGGAGCACTTCCACATCCCGGGCCCCGTCGGAGATGCCTACACGGTGGTGAAGGATGTCTTCGAAGTGATTGTGCTCGTCATGGTCGCCTACGCGACGTGGCGCCGCGCGGTGAAGCGTCCCGCCCGCCTGACGAACTCGGCCGAGGCCTACTTCATCCTGGGGCTGATCGCCCTGCTGATGGTCTCGGACTTCGTGTTCGACGCCGCCAAGTTCACCGTCTTCTGGGATGAACCCTCCGTGCAGCACGAGCGGACGTTCGCGATCGCCGGCAAGGTCCTGTCGCTGGCTTTCGCCGGCCTGTCGACCGGCGTCCTGAAGGCGCTGTACACCGGTGCCTACTGGCTCCACATGGGCGTACTGATGGGTTTCGCGGTCTACCTGACCCGATCGAAGCACATGCACGTCATCACCTCGCTGCCCAACGTGTTCTTCCGGAGCGCCGGGCAGCCGGCCCTCGCGATCGAGAAGCTCGACCTGTCGGACGAATCGGCCGAGGGCTTCGGCATCGCCAAGGTGGCCGACCTGACCTGGAAGCAGACGCTCGATCTTTACAGTTGCACCGAGTGCGGCCGCTGCCTGTCGAGCTGTCCGACCTACGTGACGGACAAGCCGCTCTCGCTCAAGGGCCTCAACGACGATCTCAAGCACCACCTCTTCGACCATCTCGACGCTCAGGCTACCGGCGTGACGGTGGCCGAGGCGCCCTCGCTCGTCGATGCCATCATCAAGCCCGAGACGGTCTGGGCCTGCACGACGTGCGGCTTCTGCGAGACCTCCTGCCCGGTGTTCATCGAGCAGGTGCCGCGGATCGTCGGCATGCGCCAGCACCTGACGCTGATGGAGGCGGACTACCCCGAGGAGCTCAAGAAGCTCTACACGGGCCTGGAGCGTACGGCCAACCCCTGGTCGATCCCCCCCGACCAGCGGACCGAGTGGGCCAAGGGGCTCGACGTGCCCACGATGGCCGAGGCGAAGGCGCAGGGCAAGCCGGTGGAGCTCCTGTACTTCGTGGGCTGCATGGCCAGCTTCGATGCCCGTAACCAGAAGGTCGCCAAGGCCCTGATCGAGGTCCTGAAGGCGGCTGGCGTCTCGTTCGCGATCCTGGGGAAGGAAGAGAAGTGCAACGGGGACAGTGCCCGGCGTCTGGGCAACGAGTACCTTTTCCAGGAGCTCGCCCAGTACACCGTCGACAAGTTCAACGCCTACGACGTGAAGACGGTCCTCACGGCCTGCCCGCACTGCCACAACACCATCAAGAACGAGTATCCGCAGTTCGGTGGCCACTATCGCGTCCTGCACCACACGGAGTACATCCAGGAGCTGCTCGAGCAGGGACGGCTCGACGTGCAGGCGACCCACCAGGACGTGCTGTATCACGACTCTTGCTACCTGGGCCGCTACAACGACATCTACGAGCAGCCCCGCGAGATCCTGGCCAAGATCAGCCAGAACGCGGTCAAGGAGTTCAAGCGTAACCGCGAGAAGTCCTTCTGCTGCGGAGCGGGTGGCGGGCGCATGTGGATGGAAGAAACCATCGGCAGCCAGATCAACCAGAACCGGGTCGCCGAGGGCCTCGAGGAAAGCCCCAGGGTCATCGCCTCGGGCTGTCCGTTCTGTCTCACGATGATGCGGGACGGCGTGACGGCGCACGGCAAATCGGAACAGGTCGAGACGATGGACATCGCCGAGCTCGTCGCGGCGAGCCTCAAACGCCCGGCCGGAAGTGAGCGCGATGCCTGACGCGATACCGTTCTGGATGTGGGGCGGCCTTGCCGCACTCGCCCTGGGCCTGCTCATGACCCGGAAGAAGTCATCTTCCGACGCCACCTCGCGCGCCGCGTTCGAGCCCGTCGACCGGATGATGCACGAGATCCTCCGGAAGGGGAGCGGCGATCGCCCCGGGCGACATGACCGCGTGGCGGTCCATTACACCGGATGGTTGCCGGATGGCACCGTCTTCGATTCGTCGATCCCGCGTCGACAGCCCCTGCGGTTCGCCGCCGGACGCGGTGAGGTCATCACGGGCTGGGACGAGACCGTGCTGGACATGCAGGTGGGCGAGACCCGCATCGTCACCATCCCGCCAGACAAGGCCTACGGGGACCGGCGCATGGGACCGATCCCCGCTGGCTCGTGCCTTCGCTTCGAGATGACGCTCGAGACGATCGACCGCCTCAGCTGAGAGCCGAGGCCACCTGCTGGAGCTGGGCGATCAGGGCATCCTCGGCCTCGCTCCTGCCGGGATGAAAGCTGAAGGAGGGCTCGGGACCATTTTCGGGGACCGGGGCCAGCAGGTCCGTGACGGAATGGCCAGCCCGGATCTGGTCCAGGAAGAACATCGCGCAGAGCTTCTCGACCAGCAGCATGGCGTTCGGTTCCTGCGCGTAGATGGCGTCCGACGTGTCGATCACCGTCTGGAGGGACGCCATGGCATCGAGCGCACGCCCCCGGACCACCAGCTGCTTGTACAGTTTCCGGCAGACGGTGAACAGGTGGGGTGCACGGGTGTAGTCCGGACCGAACCGATCGTCATCCCCCCATCGCAGGAGCAACTCGCGCGCTTCGAACCCGATGGCGATCGCCCGGTCGGGATCGACGGCCTCGTAGCAGCGGATGAGGTTGTAGCGGATGTCCCAGATGTCGGGATGCTGGGCAGCGAGAGGCCCGAGCCATTCGAGTGCCCCGTTGTACCGGGCGACGGCCGCCTCCTGACGCCCTTCCCGGTAGAGCGCGAGCGCATCCTGCATCAGGCGAGACGCACGGGCACAGACTTCACGCAGGGGACCGTCCGCCTCGACCTGGCGGACGAATTCCAGCTCTCTGGCACGCGGGTCCAGGGCTGGTCCCGAGGCATCGGGAACGGAAGCCGTCTCGACACGATCCCTCGCGTCACCCGCCTCGGACTTGCGCCCGAACGGCCACCAGCCGCCCCGTTCGCCCATCTTGTCGCCACCTTTCCGCTTCGCGCAGGACCTGACACACGTCACTCCCACCATGCTGCCATTCCCCCGGGGGGGCACGGTGAAACCAGGGTCCTGTCCCCGCTCAGACGGGACAAGGCCCCGGAAGGCCCTGGACACGCCACTGCTCGCGGACCTGTCCCTCCCAGCCACGGTTGGCCGCGGGACTCGCAGGACTCGGATGCAGGCATTCCGCCACCTGCCAGCGGGCTCCGGTGCGGTCGCGCACGTGGTCGAGTCGCTGGCGCGCATACTTGCCCACTCCCAGGACCCAGTGAGGATCGAGCCACGAGAGCACGTCGCCGAGAGCCTCATCACAGAGAGCTTCCATGCGCTCCCGGTCGACGCGGCCCAGGCGATCGGGAGTGAGGTTCCGCCCCCCTGCCTCGAGGTACAGAAGCGGGCAGTAGTTCAGCACCATGTGCCGGGCGAAGAAGCCTTCCGGATCGGGATGATTCCGCGCGATCGCCCCCCAGAGCCGCATCCCGCTGACCTCGGCCCGTCGACATCTCAGCCCCTCGACGGGGCGCGCCGGATGCCCGGGTTCGGGGTGATCCACCTCGAAGCGGAGACCCATCCAGTCGCGCACCATCGGGACGGCTCCGAAGGGAACCCCCGTCTGGGCCATCCCGAACGGCCCGGGATTCATCCCGAGCCAGACGACCCCCCGGGGATGGCCGCCGGCCATGCGCCAGTAAGCTTCGTGTCCGGCCCAGGCATACTGCAAGGGATCCTGGACGTGGGCGACTCCCTCGGGAACGGGAACCGCGGCCAGGGCCTCCGAAAGGGACCGGATCCGCGCGAGGATGGGCTCGAGACTCACGACGACCTCCGACCGGCACGGGAACGCGTTCTCGATTAAACTGAAGAAGCCCCGCCCGCGCCAGCCTCCCCGGAAAGGTCGTCCCCCGTGGTCCTCGAACTGCTCGACGTCGTCCGGACATACCGGTCCCACGAGGCCGTGCGCGCCGTCGATGGTGTCAGCCTCGGCCTGTCTCGCGGCGAGTGGGTGGCCCTCGTGGGGCCCAGTGGATGCGGGAAAAGCACCCTGTTGCAGCTCGCCGGTCTGCTCGACCGTCCCGATTCCGGCCGGGTGCTCCTGGAGGGCCTCGATACGACGGTGACGGACGAGGGCACGCGGACCCGGCTACGCCGTGGCCGGCTCGCGACGGTGTTTCAGTTTTTTCACCTCCTCCCCACGCTCTCGGTCCGCGAGAACGTCGCGCTGCCGCTGCACCTGAACGGCCTCTCCGTACGCGAGGCCCGCGAGCGGGTCGAGGCCCTGCTCGGCCGGCTGGGGCTCTCCGAACGGGCCGATCACCATCCCCACCAGCTGTCGGGCGGCCAGATGCAGCGGGTGGCGATCGCCCGGGCCCTGGTCCACCGCCCCGCCCTGATCCTGGCGGACGAACCCACGGGGAATCTCGACAGCCACACGGGAGAAGAGGTGCTCGACCTCCTGGGGCGCATCACCCGTGAAGAGGGAGCGACCCTCCTGATGGTCACGCACGACCGTGAAGCAGCCCGACGCGCGGACCGGGTGCTCGTCATGCGGGACGGCCGCCTGGTCGGGTCGCCGGCATGAACCCGACCCTGGCCTGCTTCCGGGCGCTCGTCCTGGGTTCGTGGCGAGAACGCCCCTTCCGGCTGGTCCTGGGCCTGCTGGGCGTCGGGCTGGGCGTGGGCGTGACGGTCGCCGTCCTGCTCGCCAATCACAGTGCCCTGGCGGCCTTCGACGCCGGCATGCGCCTGGTCGTGGGCTCGTCCACCCTGACGGTCCGCTCGGAGGCCGGACGCTTCGATGAAGCCGTCTTCCAGCGCGTCCTCGAGCGCGTCCCCCCCGGCGTGAACGTCACTCCCGTGGTCGAGGGCAGCATCCGGCTCGAGGGCCCCCTCGAGACCGACTGCACGGTCCTGGGCACGGATGTGCTCGCGAGCGCGCCGTTTCAGGGGTATCCGCTGCGCGACGGCAGCCAGCCGGTGCAGCTCCTCGAACCCCGCACCTGGCTCATCACGGCCGATCTGGCCCGCGCGACGGGCTGGACCACGGGGTCGACGGCTTCCGTGCGCCTGGACGACCGCCGGGAGGTCTGGACCGTGGCCGGTGTGCTCGAGCCAGCCGCCGGTCAGCGGCATCTCGACGCCCATGTGGCCTTCATGGACCTCGCGAGTGCCCAGAGGGCCTTCGGTGCCGCGGGTTCGCTGGACCGGATCGACCTCGCCCCGATACCCGGTGATCCCCGTGGGTTCCGGGTCGAGCCGCCGGACTGGGAGGCCATCCGCCGTTCGCTGCGGACGTGCCTGCCCGCGGGCGTGACGGCGGTGGACGCCGGTGAACGCCGGGACGTGACGCGGCGCATGATCCGGTCGTTCGAGCTCAATTTGCTCGCCCTGGGCTTCATCTCGATGCTGCTCGGGGCCTACCTCATCTTCAACACGCTCGCGGTCGGCGTGGCCCGCCGCCGGGCGGACATCGCGATCCTTCGCGGGATGGGAGCGACGTCTCCCGAGATCTTCCGGGTCTTCGCCCTGGAGGGCCTGCTGCTGGGCCTGGGCGGGTCGGTACTCGGCCTGGGCATCGGAGGCGTGCTGGCCCGGGGGGCGCTCGGGTTCATCCACCGGACCATCGAGACCCTGTACGTGACGACCTCGGATCCGGGCCTCGCGCTCGACCCCGCAGGATGCCTGCTGGCCGTCGCCGGGGGAACGGCCCTGAGCCTCCTGAGTTCCGTGGCCCCCGCCTGGCAGGCCAGTCGCGTCGCGCCGGGGCTCGCCATGCGAACCTCGGAGCCTCACGACACGGACTGGCGGTGGCCCGCAGGACTGGCCCTGGTCGGCACGGCCC
>Ga0208788_1000231_pt1 | contig 28050 bp, 43 predicted proteins | sample Wag4_2014_7_11_3_FD_187363 | JGI IMG/M metagenome (GOLD analysis project Ga0208788, IMG submission 187363) | Fresh water mixed with fracking chemicals microbial communities from Ohio, USA - Utica-2 Time Series FC 2014_7_11 (SPAdes) (version 2) ...
CAACGAGCCCCACCAAGCTGGCCCACGAGACGAACAGTTGCGTACGGCGTCTCATCGAAGGGCTCTCCATTCGCTCACCCAGCACCTCGACCCGAGGCCATCCCGGAGCATCTACCAGCAAGACGTCCGGATCGTGACGTCTGTACCTTGGTTATACCCAGCTCCCTCACGGATTCTTCACGACTTGAGCAGGAAACGTCTGCTGGTTTCTTGCGCAGAGTGGCTTGACAGGGGGAGAATCGAAGCGGTCCACTGCTCACATGGGCCTTGCTGTCATCGTGAAAAGTTGCCTCGTGGCCCTGCTGCTGCTGGCCATGGCCCTGTGGCAGTGCCCCTGTCCGTGCCCTTCTCACGACCTGGCGCCTGGTCAGGCATCGGGGGTCTGCGAGCACCTCGACTGCTCGTGTCACATCGCGGCCGAAATCGCCCGCCACATGTGCTCGGACCCGGATGCCACCCTTACGGCTTCGCGCACAGCCCATACGACTCCCCCCCATCTCCTGCCGCCGGTTCTGCTGGCGGCTCCCGTGAGCCTTCGGCATCTCTGGATCGGTCCGTACACGACTCGCCCCGGCCTCCTCCCGTTGGCCAGGTCCCCGGCCGCCGCGCCCCCGATCCCACCTCCGCGCGCCTGAACACCGGTTTCGGTTGTCGCGCCCTCCTCGCACCGGGTACCCGGCGAGTGGGGTCGTTCGCTCGTGGAGAGTTCACACTCATGCGCATCCTTGCACGGATCGGGGTTCTCATCGGACTCCTGATCGCCTCATCCCCTGCGCTGGCCTGCGACCCGTGCGGTTGCGGCCTCCCCGGTAACGGGATCGAGATCGCGGCTCCGGGTGTGGGCAGTCTGCGTCAGGCCCAGCCTGGCTCCTGGCTCCTCACGACGGGCCTCGGCCTGCGAGACATCACGGGAAGCTTCAACGACCGGGGCGCCTGGTCGCCCCGGCCGGCAGCCAGCCGGCTCTGGACCTGGCAGGCCCAGTCCAGCCTCACATGGTTTCCCACCGCGGAGTGGACCGTGGGACTTCAGGTCCCCGTGGCGTTCAACGACCTCGACAGGGCCCAGTGGGGAGGTCAGGGTTCGATCAGACCGGTCGATACCCAGGACCTCGAGGAGATGGGGCAAGCCAGCACATCCCCGCGCCAGATGGGCGGCGGACTGGCCGACATCGACTTCCAGGCTTCGTGGCTGGCCACACCCGGTGACGAGACCTGGCCGGCGATGGCCTGGTGGGGAAACCTGACGTGTCCCACCGGCAGAGGGTCCGGAAGTGCTGCCGACCAGACGGGAACGGGCGCGTTCCAGGCGCAGGGCGGCCTGTCCCTGTGGCAACGCTGGGAGAGCCTGGAACTCTCCGGCAGCCTGGGGGCCTCGCTCCCCGTCGGAGTCCCGGCAGGCCTCCAGAATGCGGCCTTCTTCCTCGGACGCTCCGTTCTGGGCTTGCTCCAGGCCAACCTGGAGGTCTCGGACACGTGGCGTCTGGGGGTCGGAGCTCTGGGCTTCCGCAGCATGATCGACTCCCAGGAAATCGCCCCATCGGCAGCGAGCATGGGCAAACTCAAGCTCATCGGCAGCTGCGAGTGGCGACCCGTGCCGGGCTGGACCTTGCGAGCCACCTACGGCATGGACCCCGGACTCACGCCGGGCGTCAACGCGATGACCGACCAGACCTTCACCTTCCTGACGTCCCGCCTGCTCTAGGCCGTACGTTCCGTTCACCCCTTTCTGGCGTTCGCCTCGGGACCTGACCGGGCCCGGATGCGCCGACGCCATCCTCTCTTGAAAGGCATACACGCACATGGCCATCCGCCATACCTATCCGCTTGCCCTGATCGGCATCACCCTGGCCGCCTGCACGACCTCACCGACGGGATCCACCGGGACGCCCTCGAACACCACCCAGATCCCGGCTTCCAACGTCGTGAACGGGGTCGACCTCATGAATCTCGAGGCCGAAGCCGTCCTGTCCGTGGGCACGGGCCCCCACGGGATCACGGACCTCGAAGGGGGGCTCATCCTCAATGCCAACCCGAAATCCGGCGATGTCAACCTCATCGACGGGGCGGCCAGCCCCGCGGCGGTCGTGAAGACCTTGCCGCTGCTCGTGATTGACTCGGCCACGAGCAGCCCGAGTTACACGAAGCACACTCCGGACGAGAAATACGCCGTCAACCTCGATGGCGGCCTCGTCGGCCTGCGGGTCTTCGACTCCCAGACGAGGGACTGGACGTCATACGGGAAGGTGTCCCTGGCGGGCAAGCCTGGAAGCAAGTTCGCATGGGGCAGCAAGGAAACCACCGAACGGACCCTGTTCGTCCCCACCGCGGGCGCGACCAACGTGGCCCGCGTGAGCTGGACCGATGGCTTCAACCAGGCACCGGACGTCTCGACCTTCCTGCTGCGCCGGACTCCCGGCTCGGGAGAGACCCTGCCCACGTACACGACGGGCTTCGTCGCCGTGGGCGGTGGCTTCATCGCCCTGCCCGACGCCGCCGACAATGCCGTCAACGTGCAATCCCTCGATGCCAACCTCCAGCCCACGGGGACCGTCCGGACGTTCCGTGAAGGCAACAATCCCGGGCCGATGGATCTCGCGACGGTCGACAACGTGACCACTCTGGTTTACGGCAACAAGAACAGCAACAACGTCATCCTGGCCGACCCGAGCAAGAACGGTTCGAGTGGCGTGCTGGCCGTGCTGAACGTGGGCTCGACCCCTACGGACATGGTGCTCTCGAGCGACCATCGTCGCGCATTCATCACTTGCAAGGGCTCGGGCGAGGTGGCGATCGTCGATGTCAAGAACCGGACGCTCTCGCGGTTGCTGAAGGTGGGACGGAACCTCACGGACGCGACCCCGAACCCCGTGCACATCTACCGGGTCGGCGCCCCGGAAGGCTTCCAGCATGAACAGGTCTGGGTCGGTGGGGACGGGGATGCCTCCGTCACCGTCATCGATGCGGTCGACTTGAAGGTGATCGCGGTGGTGAAGGTCGGCAACGGCCACCACAAGATGGCCTTCACCGACAAACGCGCCTTCGTCTCGAACATCACGGACAACACCGTGTCGGTGATCGAGCGCGGCCGCATCCACGAGTGATGAGGCGGCACGCCTGAAACAAGGGTCGGTGGGCGATCGCATGACTGGCGATCGCCCACTGGCGCATCTGCTATCCGCCGAACTGGCGGAAGAGCGAGGCCAGGGTGAAGAGTACGGCGAGAAAGACGATCGCGCCGAGCAGCCCCAGACCGCCACGCAGGAACCACTCTCCGGCCTGGGCCGTCGTGTCGGCGCGCACCACGGACGCGCCACACTCCGGGCACCGCCGGGCATCGGGCTCGAGAAGGTGGGTGCAGATGGGACACGCGTGCATCGACGACCTCGTTCTCGTGAAGATGCCCTATCATCTCATGCCATGGTGAAGCCCGTCCGCGTGACCGCCCTGGTCCTGATCTCCCTGGCGATGGCGATCGCCCAGGGGCCTGCCTCCCGGGGCCTTTCCGCCCCGGAGGCGTCAACTGTTGACGGTCGGTCGCTACCCCTGCCTTTCCGGCACCGGAAGCGCCCCCTCGACAGACCCGTCCGGCTGCTGATGGTGTCGGACAGTCACGACTCGCTGGAGTTCGTGCCCCGGATCCGGGCTCTGAGCGAACGATTGAAGGTCGACGCGGTGATCCACGCCGGCGATCTCCAGCAATTCGGGACCGAGCACGAATGGCGAGCCGTACAAGCAGCCTGGGCACGCTGGCCCGGCCCCCTGCTCGTGGCGAGCGGGAACCACGATCACCGCCGGGACAGTTTCGCCCGTCTCCAGAGCCGATTCGGTCTTCTGCCTCGCCTCGAGACGATCGCGGGGGTCGCGATCGTGCTGCTGGACGATGGCGACTACCGGCTGGGCAGCCAGCTCGCCTGGCTGGAACGGACTCTCTCCCGCGATCCCGACCGGCGGTCGGTCGTCGTCCTTCATGTGCCCATGCGGGTCGCGCCCGACCTGCGGTGGCTCGGAACCCTGGAGTGGCTTCCCGTCGGCCCCCTGATGCGCATCCTGAAGCGGGATCCCGAAAAGCGCGAGGACCACCTGAGCTTGCCGGAGGCGGAACGCACGGAGCTCGCACGGGTCCTGGCGCGCCACCGGGTGGATGCCGTCTGCTCGGGGCATCTCCACATGCGCGCCCTGGACCTCGAGAATCCCGGTGCACCCGCGCTAGCACTCGGTGCGGCGGGAAGTTTCATTCCCGGCTCGGGTTACAGCCACGAGGTCCTGCTGGTCACGGTCCACGATCGCGGCCTGCAGGTCCTGCCGATCCGCCTGGACGATCCCCTGCAAGACCCCGTGACCCTCGTGAGGGGCTGGCGCCGCTACGTGAACCAGGCCCGTCGTCTCGCCGCAGGGGGAGGCCGATGAACCGAGGCCCGGGGAAGATCCCCGGGCCTCGTGAACTGGTCGAGTGAGGGATCAGAGCTTGGGAATGACGGCGAGACGCACTCCGCCGGTCTTGAAGTAGCTGTAGGGCATGTAGAAGTAGCCCCCGTCCGCCCAGGACGAGCCCCATGAATTCCGGACCACCAGCACCTGCTTCGCCGAATCATAGCCGACGGCGAGCACCGCGTGACCGCCCACGAACTTGCTCGAAGCGGTCGGCATCGGCATCAGACCGGAAGCCGGAGTCTTGCTGATGTTGTCGAAGACGCGCATCGCCAGGACGACGGGCATGCCCGACGCCAGGGCCTTGCGAATGCCACTGAGACGCGTGGTGAGTTCGTAGCCCTTGACGAGGCGATTCTGCTTGGACAGCGCCACGACCTGAGCAGAGGGTTCGGATTGGAGGAATGCCTGCCGGGCGACCGGATCCTTGTGCTGCTCGAGTGGCAGGTACGGAAAGGCCTCTTCAGGGGCCGAGCCATAAGCGTCGAGCATCTTGACCGCGAACTCGGTCGGAACACCGTCGTCCTTGCCCTTACTCCCAGTCTGACGCTTCGATTCGTACCACAGCAACGCAGGGCTCTGGGGCCGATACCGACCCTGCTTCTTGAGGAGGGCCTCCTGCAAACCTTTGACCGTCGCGAAGGCCGTGCAGGCGCCGAACTGGCCCTGGTTGGCCACGGGGCTGCACATCGGCCGCAGATCGACCCGTTCGGGCAGCGAGGCCTGGATCTCGAATGCCTGGAGTCGAAGGGGCTCGTCGAGAGCCACCCCCGGGTCACGGGAGATATCGGCTCCCAGACCGAAACGGAAGGCCGCCCGTGCCTGGGCATCGATCACCTGCTCGGGCATCTCTTGTGGGGTAACGGGAGCCACCTGGGACGGGGAAGCCCCGCAGGCCGCCAGGACCGAAACCACGAGGGATGCGACAAGGGCCTGGAAGCTCCGGGAATGCTTGATCATGAAGGTCTCTCTCTCGCGGCGGGGGGATGTGGGTTACATCGCGCCGAGATCGGAGAATCTTTCTTAAGGAAAGGTAAAGTCCCACTTAAAGGTAAAGGCTGACATCAGAAATCATTAACTGCTTCTTAGTCGAAGATCGGCCGTCGCGTCCCCCGGAAGGCCCTCAGAGTGGCGCGGTAGAAGGGGAAAGCGAGCCAAAACGTCCGATCAGGGTGGTCAGCACTCCGAGCGCTTCCGAGCGCAGCCGGGCGGCATCCCGGATCTGCCAGTCGGTGGATGCGAAGGTCTGCACAAGTCCGAGACGATGGGTCATGGCAAAGCCATAGTGAGCCCGGTCGGCCCCTTCCGACTCCAGACGAGCCAGGAGGCGCTCCAATCCCGGATCGGCCTGGCCGAGGTCGATGCCCGTTCCCAGCATCTCGCGGAGGCAAGCAGCATCCACGTACAGCGTGGCGCTGCGATCATCGGGCAATCCGGCCATCGAACGCCGGAAGGGCTCGACGCTGCTCAGACCTCCCGTGGTCCCGCCGTCTCGATGCACGAGATGACCATCCTCGACGCGCCAGCCGGAGCCGGCGATGCGCCTGAGTTCCTCGGCCAAGGCCCCGGCGGAGACACCAGCTCGCGGGTGCGCGAGCCATACCACACCGGGTTCCCCGCGCCGCCACGGATCGGGGTAGACGGCACAGCCCAGCGTGTCGATCCCCTCGAGCAGACGACCGACGGCTTCACCCGTCTCGGGTGAGCCGAGCGCCTGCATGGCCTCGAGCCCGTTCGCCCCCTCCCCGGTCATCAGAGGATAGCCCATCAGGGCATGCAGGCCCATGACGAGCCCCTGCAGGACCTGCCCGCGAGACGCCCCTCCCTCGCCGAGGACACCCGAACGATTCACCGCACCGACGAGGGCATCGAGCCAACCGGCATGCAGGGCCGCCCGCACGAAGATCGCGGATCCGGCAGGAACGAGCCGGCTCATCGGTTCCGCGACGGGCTCCGGAACCGGCGCGCCGAGCGGAGGCTGAACCGGCGCCCTGTGCCACTCCTGGTAGGCCCAGGCCCCGGTCCCCATGAACACGGCTCCGACGGCAAGCCAGGCGGGCCACCAGGCTCGACCACGGCGGACGGGCGCCGCCCCACCCGGGCCGCCGGTCTCCAGGCGCTGCTTGCGCCGCCCGAGTGTCTTGCCGTTCCGTCGTGCCGCCATGAGTTCCTCCAGCTACCCGTCACCCATCTGCGCCACGTCAGCATCGCTCAGCGCACGCGGGCCAGGAATTCCACCTCTACGGCCGCCCCGAGCGGCAGTTCGGCCACCCCGACGGCTGCACGAGCATGCCGCCCGGCCTCGCCGAGGATCTCGACCAGCAGATCGGATGCCCCGTTGATGACGCGCGGCTGAGCGGTGAAGCCGGCAGCACTGGCCACGAACCCACCGACGCGGACGATGCGGACCCGCTCGAGCGCCTCGTCGGAACCACCGAGGGCCTGGCGGATCAGGGCCAGGCCGTTGATCGCACAGACCCGGGCCGCCTGATAGGCCTCATCGAGGGACACGTCGGCACCAACCTTACCGGTCGCGACCAGCTGACCGCTGACCATCGGGAGCTGGCCGGAGACGTGAATCCAACCGTCCGCCTCCACGAAGGGGAGGTAGTTGCCCGCGGCGGGCGAGGGTTCGGGCCAGACGATTCCTGCAGACTGGATGCGCTCCTGCAACGTGGGCATGGCGTTCTCCTTCGAGGATGTGGGACACTCGTGCCATGTTACCGTGCTAGCCATCCCTTGTTCGAGGGCTCTGGTCTTCGAGGACGCCCGCATGTTTGCCTTGCCCCTGACGATCGCCCTGGCTGCCCCCGTCGCAACCGCCACCTCCTCGCTCCCTGCGATGCCCTCCGCGGAACTGCCCGCCGCCTCGGGCTCGACCTCGGCAACTCCCTCCGTGAAGCTGGTGGCGCCCCAGACTCCGGAAGCCAGCGCCTCGCGCCCCCCCGCGCAGCTCATCGAAGAAGATTCCCGCGGGTGGAGCGTGAACTGGAGCCAGTCCACCCTCACCGTGAAGGGGCTCGGACAGGCCCCTCTGGCCGGCACACACGCCGAGCGGATTCGCCGATCGCGCAAGCTGGCCCAGCTGGACGGCTGGAACCTCATGGCACGGGCGCTGCAAGGGCTCCGTTTGAACGGGGAATTCCTGGTGGCTGACGTGATCGCGGTGCAGGACGATCGCCGTAACCGCCTCGACGAGGGGATCCGAGATGCAACGGTCGTGGGAGAGACACGATTCGCGGACGGTTCGACGGAGCTATCCCTGCAACTGCCGCTGGTAGGGCCTGGAGGCGTGGCCAGCTGGCTGGGGCAGAGCGCGACGCCCTCCACGGTGCCGCTGGCGGGCCCCGTGACAGGCATCATCCTGGATGCGCGTGGCTCAGGGATGCAACCGGCCTTTGCCGCGCGTCTCGAGGACGAGCGCGGCAACCTGCTTCCAGGCGGGGCGCTGGTCGTGCTTTACGCGCACGGCGAGGACGGACTGCAGAGCTGGGTCGGCGATCGTCCCCGGACCCTCCGCGTGAAGGTGGCCCGGGGAACCACCCGGGGCAACGCACTCCTGGCGCCCGCCGAAGCCGAGGCCTGGCGGGCGTCATGGAAGACCGGGATCCCGGTCGTGATCGTGCTCTAGTTCGGTCGCTCAGAAACGCACGAACCGGACGCCGTCGATGCCGTCGATGGCATCCAGTCGAGCCATGCCGTCCGGCGTGATGGGATCTTCGACGTTGAGCACCATCAGGGCCGGTCCGTTGCGATAGCGGCGACCGAGCTGGAAGCCAAAGATGTTCACGCCGAGTTCGCCGAGGAGCGTGCCGACGATACCGATCATGCCCGGACGATCCTGGTGCGTCGCGACCAGGATGTCGCCCACGGGCTTCAGGCTGAACGCATGCTCGTCGATCCGGACGATGCGGGCATCCCCGTCACCCAGGATGGTGCCGGCCACCGTATGCCAGCCACTCTTGCCGTGAACCGTCACGGAGAGCAGTTCGGCGTAGTCCTTGACCTCGCTCGAGCGGGATTCCCGGACCTCGATACCACGCTCCCGCGCCACATGCGACGCGTTCACGTAGTTCACGCTCTCGCCGACGGCGTTCCCGAGCACACCCTTGAGAGCCGCTGTCAGCAGCGGGTCGACGGGCTTGCCGGCCAGCGCGCCCTGGAAAAGCACATCGATTCGCTCGATGGGGCCCTGATGGAGCTGGGCGGCCAGAGAGCCGACCTTCTCCGCAAGAGGGAGGAGGGGGCGGACGGACTCGACCCACTCGGGACGCAGGCTCGGGATGTTGACGGCCGAACGCGCGCTCCCGCCGCCGAGGACGGCCACGATCTGCTCGGCGACGTCGACCGCGACCTTGATCTGCGCTTCTTCCGTGGATGCCCCCAGATGCGGAGTCAGAACAATCCGGTCACCGAGTTCCCGGAGGGCACTCTCCCCCAGCGGCTCCTTTTCGAAGACATCGAGCGCAGCGGCGGCGACGTGGCCACTCCGGATGGCCTCCACCAGCGCCGCCTCGTCGATGATGCCTCCACGCGAGCAATTCACCAGCCGTACCCCGGGCTTGCAGCGAGAGAGGTTGGTGGCATCGAAGAGGTGATGAGTCTCGGGCGTCTTCGGCACGTGCAGGCTGATGACGTCGCTCTTGGACAGCAACTCGTCGAAGGAGACGGGCTCGACACCGAGATCCTGAGCACGCTCGACGGTGAGGAAAGGGTCACATCCCAGGACCTGCATGCCCAGTGCACGGGCGACCTTGGCCACCCGCGCCCCGATCTTGCCCAGCCCCAGGATACCGAGAGTCTTTTGGTACAGCTCCGTACCGACGAAACGCTCGCGGGCCCACAGTCCCCCCTTCATCGCGGCATCGGCAGACGTGACGCGCCGGGACACCGCCATCATGAGGGCGACGGCGTGCTCGGCAGCCGCGATGGTGTTGCCTTCGGGAGAATTGACGACCACGACGCCGTGCTGGGTCGCGGCGGGGACATCGATGTTGTCCACGCCGACGCCTGCCCGCCCCACGATCTTGAGGCGCTTGCCCGCAGCGAGGACCTCTGCCGTGACCCGGGTCGCCGACCGTACCATCAGGGCATCGTATCCCCCGATGATCTCGAGCAGATCCTGGGGACTGATGGCATCTCGGGCATCGACCTGGGCCAGCTGGCCCAGGATCTCGAGACCCGACGGATCGACCCGGTCGAGAACCAGAACGCGGAAAGGACGGGTCATGGACGTTTGCGCCTCCTGGGCGATCGAAGACTGGCTCACGGTCAGATGGACTCCTGTGCACGATGAAGGGACTGGCGGCGCACCTCGAGCGCTGCCCCGACGGCCGCACCCGGTTGAACCGAGATCGCGGATTCCGAGAGCACGGCCTCCAGCGCAGCCAGCAGACCGAGCATGTCCGTGTCGTCGTAATAGCCGAGGTGACCGACCCGGAAAATGGTATCGACGAGCGGACCCTGTCCACCCGCCACGACATAGCCGAACTTTTCCTGGAGCAGCGCCTGGATCCGGGAAGGATGCAAGCCCTCGGGCGAGTAGATACCCGTCACGGCCCGCGACGCATAACGATCGTCGTTCTGGACGAGCCCCAGACCGAGCGCCCTGGCCCCGGCGCGCACCATGCGCATGAGGCGGTCATGGCGCGCATAAATGGTCTCGAGACCTTCCGCCTTGAGCATCTCCATCGCACGAGCCAGGGCGAAGAAGAGCGAGATCGCCGGAGTCCAGGGCGTCTGCCCCTTGCGCGCGAAGTCTCTCGCCTGACCGAAATCGAAGTAAAAGCGGGGCATCCGGGCCTCGGCATGAGCGGCCCATGCCCGGGGACTCACGGAGGCGAATGCCAGCCCGGGAGGGACCATGAAGGCCTTCTGGGCTCCCGCGAGAACCACGTCGAGATCCCAATCGTCGACCGGAAGCGGGGCCGTTCCCAGCCCAGAGACGGAGTCGACCAGGATCAGCGCGTCGGGCAACGCCTGCCGGATGACGGCCGCGATCTCGCCTACGGGATTGAGCAGAGCCGTGGAGGTCTCGTTGTGGGTGACGAGGACGGCCTTGTAATGAACCCCCCGGAGCTTGTCGGCGACCATCTCGGGAGTGATGGGCGACCCGTATGGTGCTTCCAGGCGATCGACACTGGCCCCGTAGGTCTCGGCGATCTGAGCGAACCGCTTACCGAACTCACCCGCCACGCAAGCCAGGACGCGGTCGGACGGCGACAAAGTGTTGACGATGGCAGCCTCCATCGCCCCAGAACCCGAGGTTGTCAGGATGAACACGTCGTTCCGGGTCTGATACGCCCATTTGAGGTCCTCGGTGATGGACTCGAACAGGACGCGAAACTCCTTGCCGCGATGGTTGATCATCGGCCGGGCCATCTCCCGGAGCACGGAGTCAGGGATCGGCGTCGGGCCTGGCAGCATGATGCGCATCGTCTCGCTCATTGAAAGCTCCTCGGAATGGCGTGTCACGACGCGATCTTGTACCCATCTTGACCTGGACACAAACCCGTCCGGGAGGCTTCTTCCGGTCGCAACAGCAATTGGGGGAGAACGGACGTGCAGGAGCCTCAAAAGAGGGGACCCCTGCCTGAGCAGGGGTCCGAACGATCAGCGCTTGGAGAACTGGAAGCGCTTACGGGCCTTCTTGCGGCCGTACTTCTTACGTTCCTTGGCGCGGGGATCCCGGGTGAGGAGTTCCTCCTCGCGAAGGACACCGCGATACTCGGGATCCATCTTGAGAAGTGCACGTGCGACACCAAGACGAATGGCGCCGACCTGGCTCGTGACGCCGCCGCCGTGCACCCGGACGTTGACGTCATAGCGACCGACGTTCTGGGTGGCATCGAGAGGGAGCGAGACCTCACGGATGAGGACCGAGCGGAAACCGACGTAGTGGTCGAGGGGACGCTCGTTGACGGTCACCGTGCCGGTACCCGGCACGAGACGGACTCGGGCAACCGCCGTCTTGCGACGACCGGTTCCCCAGTAAGCGGCAGTGGACTTAGCCACGGACGGCCTCCTTCTTCACGAACTCGTATGCCACCGGCTGCTGCGCAGCATGCGGATGCTCGGCGCCAGCATAGACCTTGAGCTTGCCGTACTGGGCCCGGCCCAGACGGGTGTTGGGGAGCATGCCCCGCACGGCGATCTCGATGATCCGCTGGGGCTTTTCACCCTGCATCTTGGCAAAATTGCTGATGCGATGACCACCGGGCCAGCCGGTGTGGTGATGGTACTCCTTGGCCGTGAACTTCTTGCCGGAAACCTTGACCTTCTCGGCATTGACCACGATCACGAAGTCCCCGCAATCGACATGCGGAGTAAAGATGGGCTTGCGCTTCCCGCGCAGCAAGTCGGCAATGATGGTGGCGATGCGCCCGAGAGTCTGACCCTCGGCATCGACCACATGCCACTGGCGGTTCACTTCACCCGCCTTGGCAACAAACGTCTTCACGTCGCTCCTCCTAAAAGAGACCCGAACAATCCCGCGTACGGCGGGCGATAATCCACACTCCAGAAAACAAGTCCACGCGCAGGGGCCGTGGGCGGAACGAAGCGGTGCTTTCCGGGTTCCAGCAGCTCACGCAAGGTGGCGGCCGGAAATCGACCACGTCCCACCTCGAGAGCTGCACCGACCAGGCGCCGCACCATGTGGTAAAGGAAACTCCGGGCCTTGACCCGGAAAACGAGGCGCTCACCGCGATCCTCGACATCCGCTTCCATCACCGTGCACACCGGGTTCCGCTCAGACGACCCCGCTGAACCGAAAGCCGTGAAATCGTGGGTTCCCACGATCGAACGGAACGATTCGACAAGCGCATCGCGCGCTGGCAAGGGACGCGGCTCCCACAGCACATGCGAGCGACACAACGGATCAGGGACCCGGGTCGTGAGAACCTCGTACCGATAGGAACGAGCCACCGCCGAAAATCGACTGTGAAACCCCTCCTCGACCTCGACGGCGTCAAGGACGCGAATGTCGTCCTGCATCCGGGCATTGAGGCCCCCCACCCAGGACCGCGGCGCCAGAAGACGCTCGGACCTGAAGTTGACGACCATGCCACGCGCATGAACACCCGCATCGGTACGGCCGGCCGCCGCGAATCGCGCCACCTCCGGTGACTCACCCGTCAGGCCCTCCAGAGCATGCTCGAGCACACTCTGGACCGTTCGCACGCCCACCTGGCGCTGAGAACCGGCGAAGCCAGATCCGTCATAGGCAATGAGCAGAGCCACGTTGCGCATGACGGATCCCCGACCTCAGCCCTCGATCAGCGACACGAGGGCCTGCGGAGCATTGTCGCCCCGACGTGGCTCGGTCTTGTAGATCTGGGTGTAACCCCCCGCGCGCTCCTGGAATCGCGGTGCGATCTCCACGAAGAGCTGGCGGCACACCTCACCGTCGAGGATGAAAGCCTCGGCCTGACGACGGGCGTGAAGAGCCCGGGGAGAACCCTGGGCGGCGAGTGCCTGCTTCGCGAGCGTCACCATGTGGTCGGCCGACTCACGAAGTGCCTTTGCGCGGGCCTCGGTGGTGATGATCCGACCGTGCCGGAACAGCTCGGTGGTCAAAGACCGGAGCAACGCCCGACGCTGGTCACTCGGCTTGGAAAGGCGGTTCTTTGCCTTGCGATGACGCATCGATCAATCCTCTCTGCTGGCAACGAAATCGTCCGAGGTATCACCGCTCGCCATGTGGAAACCAAACTGGCGCATGCGTTCGATGACTTCCTCGGCAGACTTCTTGCCGAAGTTCTTGATGTCCATCAGTTCCCGCTCGGTTTTCTTGAGCAGGTCGCCGACGGTGTAAATGTTGGCGCGCTTCAGGCAGTTGTAAGCACGCACCGACAGCTCCAGCTCCTCGATCGACATGTCGAGCGGGGAGGGGGCGCCGGAGTCGGCACCTTCCGACTTGCGGCCGCCGCCGGGCAGCGATTCCCGGGCGAGATCGGCGAACACGTCGAGATGCCGGATGAGGGTATCCGCAGCGCGGCTGACGGCCTCCGTCGAATCGACGGCCCCATTGGTCCAGATCTCGATGTTCAGACGATCGTAGTCGGTCATCTGACCCACGCGGGTATCCTCGACGGTGTAGTTGACCTTCCGGATCGGCATGAAGATCGAGTCGATGGGAATGACCCCCACGGCCTGATGCGGCTTGCGATTCTTGTCCGCAGGCACGAATCCCTTGCCACGTTCGATCTGGAGCTCGATGTCGAGCGAAGCCCCCTTGTCGAGGGTTGCGATGACCCACTCGGGATTGATGACCTCCACGTCCGAGTCGGTGACGATGTCACCTGCCGTGACGACACCCTCGCGATGCACGCTGAGATGTGCCGTCTTGGCATCGGAGCCGTGGAGCTTGAGCACGACTCCCTTGAGGTTGAGAATGATGTCGATGACATCCTCGACCACGCCGGGCATGGAAGCGAACTCGTGAGGCACACCGTCGATGCGAACGGCCGTGATGGCCGCGCCGTCGATGTCACTCAGCAGAACCCGACGCAGCGCATTTCCCAGCGTGTTGCCATAGCCACGCTCGAGAGGCTCGGCCACGAACTTGCTGTAGGTGAGACCATCCGGGGTCTTGTACGTCTCGACCCGTTCAATCTTGGGCTTATCCATGAATTCCTCATATCGTCCCGCCTGGAGCGGGATGTGGTGACAGCCGAAGACGGACCCTACCGCGAGTAGTACTCGACGATCAGGTTCTCGCGGATCGAGGCATCGATGTCCTCCCGGACAGGCATGGCGATGATCGAACCCGTGAGCTTGTCAGCCTCGATCTCGAGCCACGCCGGCGCCTTCGTGACGGGCGTCCGAGAGATGCTGGCCTTGACGAACTCGGAGCTCTTGTCGATCACGCTGACCTTGTCACCCACCTTGACGCGGAAGCTGGGGACGTCGACACGACGGCCGTTGACCGCGATGTGGCCGTGACCGACCATCTGGCGGGCAGAAGGACGGCTGGGAGCGAAACCCATCCGGTAGATCACGTTGTCGAGGCGGGTCTCAAGGATCTGGAGGAGACGCTCACCGGTGACCCCCTGCTTGCGAGTGGCGAGCTGGTAATAGATGACGAACTGCTTCTCACCGACGCCATAAAAGCGACGAGCCTTCTGCTTTTCACGCAGACGGAGGCCGTATTCCGACGTCTTGTGGCGCGCAGCACCATGCTGACCGGGGCGCTGCCCCCGCTTGACGATCGGACACTTGCCCGTATTGCACTTTTCGCCCTTGAGGAAGAGCTTGGTCCCTTCTGCGCGGCACAGGCGACAGACCGGGCCGGTATGACGAGCCATGGTCGATTACTCCTTCAACAACTAGACGCGGCGGCGCTTGGGGGGACGGCAGCCGTTGTGGGGGATCGGGGTGACGTCCTTGATGAGCGACACCTCGAGACCGGCGGTCTGCAGAGCACGAATGGCGGTCTCACGACCGGAGCCAGGGCCCTTGACGAGCACCTCGACAGAACGCATCCCGTGCTCCATGGCCGTGGCGGCAGCCTGCTCGGCAGCCTGCTGGGCAGCGAACGGCGTGCCCTTCTTGGCGCCCTTGAAGCCGACGGTGCCGGCGGAACCCCAGGAAATCACGGCACCGGACGGATCGGTGATCGTGACAATGGTGTTGTTGAAGGTGGAACTGATATGCACCACACCGCTGTGAACGTTCTTGCGCTCACGACGCTTGGGCTTGGCGGCTTGCTTCGCCAATGGATGTCTCCTTTACGACAGATAACGCCTTCATCCCGGCGTGGCGGACGAGACGGCCACCCGGTTTACAACGCGCACCCGCAGGTGCGCTCAGCGCTACTTTTTCTTGCCTGCGACGGTCTTCTTGGCGCCCCGACGGGTACGCGCGTTGGTCTTGGTCCGCTGACCCCGGACCGGCAGACCCTTGCGGTGCCGGATCCCGCGGAAGCAGCCAATCTCGATGAGACGCTTGATGTTCATCGAAACGACGCGACGCAGATCCCCCTCGACCTGACGGTTGCGGTCGATCTCCTCACGGAGCTTGGCGACCTCGTCCTCGGTGAGGTTACGGGTGCGGGTGTCAGGGTTGATTCCGGTCTTGGCCAGGATGTCCTGACTGGTCTTCAGGCCGATCCCGAAGATGTAGGTGAGCGCGATCTCGATCCGCTTTTCACGCGGCAGGTCGACGCCCGCGATACGTGCCATGGTGCCTCCAGAAAACGCAGGAGCCGGGCATCAGCCCTGGCGCTGCTTGTGCTTCGGATTCTCGCAGATCACCATCACGCGGTTATGGCGCTTGATGACCTTGCACTTGTCGCAGATCGGTTTCACCGATGCACGAACTTTCATTGTACCTTACTCCTTAGTCTCACATTGAACCCGCGACACGAGCGATGTCATCGCCCGGCCTCACGAGTCAAGATGACCGGATCGCCATCCGTGCAGAGCACAGAATGCTCGAAGTGTGCCGACCATGCCCGATCGCGGGTAACGACCGTCCAGCGGTTGGCCAGCGTCCGGACCTCGGGTTGCCCGATGTTGACCATCGGCTCGATCGCGAACGCCATTCCGGCCTGGATGCGAGGCCCCGTCGCCGGGTCCCCGTAGTTTGGAATCTGGGGCGGCTCGTGAAGCTGCCGGCCGATTCCATGCCCCACGTAATCCTTGACAATCGAAAACCCGAAGGCCTCGGCATGCATCTGGACTGCGTGACCGATGTCGCCGATGTGGCGACCGACGCGAACCTGATCGATCCCGAGGTACATGGCCCGCTCGGTTTCCTCGAGCAAGCGGAGTACAACAGGATCTTCGACCACCCCCACCGGAACGGAGATGGCAGCATCCGCGTAAAAACCATCGACGATCGCCCCCATATCCAGCGACACGATGTCGCCTGACTTGAGACGCCGCCGGGAGGGCAGTCCGTGCACGACCTCCTCGTTGACCGAGGTAAGTATAGAACACGGACACCCGTATAGCCCCTTGAACGCCGGGATCGCCCCCTGATCGAGAATGAACTTCTCGCCCAGAGCGTCAAGTTCGCGAGTGGCGATACCAGGAACCACCTGGGCGCGCATGTAGGCGAGCAAATCGCCCACGACGCGCCCGGCAGCCTTCAGGCTTTCGATCTCCCGCGCATTCTTGATCGTGATCATCGACGCCACGAGGACCTACCTTGCTTCCGATGGAGCAAGAAGTCGCTCAAGAGCGACCTCGAGGGCCTCTATGGACTGCGCACCGTCCAGCTCGCGAAGAATCCCGACCTCACGATAGCGCTCGGAAATGGGCGCAGTCTGTTCATGGTAGACGGCCAGACGCCGCTCGACCGTGGAAGCAGCATCGTCATCGCGCTGATACAGCTCACCCCCACAATGATCACAGACATTGTGGACGCGAGACGGAGCCGAAATGACATGGAAAGAGGCACCGCAAGAACGGCACACCCTCCGCCCGGTGAGACGGCGAACCAGTTCAGCATCCGGCACGGAGAGTTCGATGGCTAGCTGCAGTGGTTGATCGAGTTCCTCGAGCATGCGATCGAGAGCCTCGGCCTGTGCCAGCGTACGAGGAAACCCGTCCAGGAGGTAGCCCGTGACGCAGTCGGACTGCTGGATACGATCACGGATCAGGCCCACCATGAGTGAATCAGGAACGAGTTCACCCCGGTCCATGAAGGCCTTCGCCTCAAGTCCGAGACTCGTTCCCTCGCGCACGGCAAGCCGCAGAATATCTCCCGTAGAGATCTGCGGAATGCTGGCACGCTCGGCGATACGCCGAGCCTGAGTTCCTTTGCCCGCGCCGGGGGCACCCAAGAAGACAACTCGCATGGTATGAAAGACTCCCATTATTTCATGAAGCCATCGTACTGTCGAGCCAGCACCTGGGTCTGCAACTGGTTGTAGAGGTCGACCGCGACACCGACCATGATGAGCAAAGCCGTCGATCCGAGGCCCTGGAAAGTGTTGACCCCCGTGGCCGTCTCGATGAAGTTCGGGATGATGGCGACCGCCCCGAGGAACATGGCCCCGATAAAGGTGATCCGGGACAGTACGCCCTCGAGGTATTCAGCGGTCGGCTTGCCCGGTCTGACGTCAGGAATGACGTTGCCGAACTTCTGGAGATTCTTCGCGAGGTCCTCGGGATTGAGAACGATGCTCGCATAGAAATAGCTGAAGAAGATGATGAGCAGGAAATACAGCACCGGATAGAGCCAGCCGGAGGGTGAAAGCCATGCGAGCAGGAGACCCAGCCCCTTCTGTAGCACGGCCTGAATGTTGACCCAGTTCCAAGCAGCCATCTGGTTGAAGGCCCAGTTGACCTTTCGCGTCGCCGCATCAGCCTGACCACCAATGAGCTGTGACAGCGTGACCGGAAGCAACAGGAGCGATGAGGCGAAAATGATCGGCATGACCCCGCCCTGGTTGACCTTGAAAGGCAAATAAGACGAGCGAGACTGGAATCGGGCCAGGTTAGCCTGGCGCTTGGTCTGACGCACGGGAACACGACGCGCGCCCTCCTGCACGACGACGATCGCCATCAGGATTACCAGGAACGACCCGAGGAGCATCGCAACTTGCCAGACGTTGAAGGCCCCGCTATCGAGTCCCTGCCGGGTCGTCTCGATGTACTGAGGAAATCTGGACAGGATACCGGCCATGATGATGAGCGAGGCGCCGTTACCGATGCCACGAACCGTGATGAGCTCGCCTAGCCACATGACGAACATGGTGCCAGAAACAAGTACGAGGCTTGTACCCACGAAGAAACCGAGCGGCAATGCGCCGCTGGCAGGATGGCCAGGGACAAGATTGGATTTCCAGAGCCAGGACGAGATGCTGTAGGCCTGGACGAATGCGAGAACCAGCGTCAGGTAACGCGTCCACTGCTGGATCTGCTTGCGCCCCTGCTCCCCGCCCTCCTTTTGCAACTCTTCGAGCTTCGGGAACACGCTCGTCATGAGCTGAAAGATGATGGAGGCGTTGATGTAAGGCGTGATGCCCAGCGCGAGCACGGAGAACTTCGCCAGCGCCCCACCTGAAAACAGATCAAGGAAACCTGCAAGCAGGTTTCCTGCACCGAACTTGCCTGCCAGTGCCGCATGATCGACACCGGCAATCGGGACATGCACCCCGAACCGCAACAACGCCAGAATGGCGAGGGTGAAGAGGACGCGCTCCCGGAGACCGGGAGCGCTCCAGAGGTTCACCAGGGCGCGTTGAGCTTGCGCCGCCAGCGACATCAGCCGAGCACCTCGACCGACCCACCAGCCGCCTCGATCTTCTCGCGAGCGGAGGCCGTGAAATAAACCGCCTTGACGGTCAGCTTGACCTTGAGCTCGCCATCACCGAGGACGCGAACACCGTCGTATTCGCGACGGATGAGCCCCATGTCCACGAGTGCCTGCGCGTCGACAGTCGCGCCATCCTCGAAGCGGTTCAGATCGCCCACGTTGACGATCGCGAACTCGGACAGGTACCGCATCGGCCGGACGAAGGCATGCTTCTTGGGCGTACGACGGTAGAGGGGCATCTGGCCGCCCTCGAAGCCGATCTTGATGCTCTCACCGCTGCGCTGGCCCTGGCCATTGGCGCCGCGAGTGGAGGTCTTACCGTGGCCGGAACCATGGCCGCGACCAACGCGCTTTTTGCGATGGGTCGCGCCCTCGGCAGGCCGCAGATCCGTGAGTTTCATGGTGTCTCCTCAGCTCACGACTCGACGCTGACCAGGTGAGAGACCTTGAAGATCATTCCCCGGATCATGGGCGAATCGAAGTGCTCGACCGTGTGGTTCATCTTGCGCAGGCCAAGAGCCTGGAGCACGGCACGCTGGCGGTGGTTATAGCCGATCGGGCTCTTGACCAGCTTGACCTTGATCTTGTTGTCCGACATGCTCCTCACTCCTAACCGCGCAGCTGTTCGAGCGACAGGCCGCGCAAAGCAGCGACGTCCTCTGCCCGATGCAGCCGCGAAAGCGCATCGATCGTCGCCCGCGCGCTGTTCAGGGGCGATTTGCCACCCATGCGCTTGGACAGGACATCCTTGAATCCAGCGAGCTCGAGCACGATTCGAACCGAACCACCTGCGATGACCCCTGTACCCTTGGAGGCCGGCTTGATCAGGACCGAGCTGGTCCCGGCAATGCCGGTCATCGCGTGAGGGATCGAGGTCTCCAGCATGTGGACGTTGACAAGGTTCTTCTTGCCATCGGCGACAGCCTTCTGGATGGCAACGATGACTTCGGCAGCCTTTCCGACGCCGACGCCAACCGAACCCTTACCGTTACCGACGACGACGGTCGCGCGGAACGACATCTTCTTGCCGCCCTTGACGACCTTGGTGACACGTCGGATCTGGACGACCTTCTCCTGCCACTCGGACTCTTCGCGCTCGCGCTCCCGCTCGCGGGGGGGGCGAGTGCCGCGGCCCTGGCCGGGGCCCCGACCGCCGCGCTGTTCTTTGTTTTCCACGTTCGCCTCCAAAATCGACTAGAAATCCAGACCGGCTTCGCGAGCAGCGTCAGCCAGAGCAGCGATCCGACCATGGTAGAGGAAACCACCGCGATCATAGACAACGCTCTCGATCCCGGCGCCCTTGGCCCGCTCGGCAATCAACTTGCCAACGGCGGTGGCTGCCTCGACCGTCCGACCATTCGACAGGTTCTCGCGGAGATCCTTGTCGAGAGTGGACGCTGCTACCAGGGTCCTCCCCTGACTGTCGTCGATGACCTGGGCATAGATGTGCTGCTGGCTGCGGAACACGGCCAGACGAGGACGCTCCGAGGTGCCCTCGATGCGGCGACGGAGGCGAGCATGCCGGCGCTCGATCTCGATCTTGCGAACTTTCTTCTTGATCACGATTGCCTCTACTTCTTCTTGCCGCCCGACTTACCGGCCTTGCGACGGATGACTTCACCCATGTACTTGATACCCTTGCCCTTGTAGGGCTCGGGGGGCCGGACGGAACGGATGGAGGCAGCGACATCGCCCACGAGCTGCTTGTCGGCACCCTTGACGTGGAGCTTGTTGGCACCCTCGACCGCAATCTCGATTCCGGCAGGCGGATCGATCTTGACCGGGTGGGAGTACCCCACGGACAGATTGAGAACACGACCATCGAGCGTGGCGCGGTAGCCCACGCCCACCATCTCGAGGCTCTTGGTGAAGCCGTTCGACACACCCTCGACCATGTTAGCAACGAGCGTGCGAGACAGACCGTGCAGCGAACGCGCATCCTTGGAATCGTCGGCACGCAAGACGTTGAGCTGGTTGCCCTCGAGCTCGAACGAAACCTCCGGGAGGAACGTACGGCTCAGCGCGCCCTTGGGGCCCTCGACGACGACGACAGAACCCTGGATGGAAACCTTGACATTGCCCGGAACGGTGATCGGGCGCTTACCAATACGCGACATCTGATCACCCCTTACCAGACATAGGCGAGAACTTCGCCACCCACGTTTTCCCTGCGGGCCTGCTTGTCGGTCATGACTCCCTTGGGGGTCGACACGATGGCGATACCCAGACCGCCGAGGACACGGGGAAGCTCGTTGCGACCGGCATAGACCCGGAGACCGGGCTTCGAGATGCGCTTGATGCCGGTGATGACGCGCTGCTTGCCAGCTGCGTACTTGAGCTGTAGCCGGATGACGCTGTGGTTACGAGCATCAACCACGGAATCGAAACCATGGATGAAGCCCTCGTCCTTGAGGACGCGCGCGATCTCGAGCTTCAGCTTGCTGCCAGGAACGTCAGTGGTCGGCAGATAAGCCGTGTTGGCATTCCGGATGCGAGTGAGCATGTCCGCGACGGGATCGGTGACAGGCATTCAATAATCCTTCCTGAGGCGGGCAGTATCAGGGGGCGCCGCGCCCCCTGACTTCTCCCCTCTTGGTGATGAAGCGAGCTACCAGCTCGACTTCACCACGCCGGGCAACTTGCCTTCGTGCGCCATCTGGCGCAGCTGATTACGGCACAGCCCGAATTTGCGGTAATAGCCGTGGGGACGGCCCGTGAACTGGCACCGATTGTGCACGCGCACGGGATTGGAATCCCAGGGCAACTCGGCGAGCTTCGCACGCGCATCGGCGATCGCCTCGGGGGTGGTCCCCTTGCGGATGATCTCCTTGAGCTCGGCGCGCTTGGCCGAATACTTCTGGACGAGCTTCTGCTGACGCTCGTGCTTCTGGAGCTTGGACGTCTTGGCCATGTGAGGTCGTTCTCCCTAGTGCTCGCGGAACGGCATGCCGAGCTTTTTCAGCAAGGCACGCGCCTCGGCGTCCGTGCGAGCGGTGGTGACGATGGTGATGTCCATCCCGCGGACCTTGTCGACCTTGTCGTACTCGATCTCGGGAAAGATCAGCTGCTCCTTGATGCCGATGGAATAGTTGCCACGGCCATCAAAGCTCTTGGCAGACACTCCACGGAAGTCACGGATACGGGGCAGTGCCAGATTCATGAAGCGATCGAGGAACTCGTACATCCTGCGGCCACGGAGGGTGACCATGGTGCCGATGTTCATGCCCTGACGCAGCTTGAAGGTCGCGATGGACTTCTTAGCCTTGGTCACGACGGGCTTCTGTCCGGCGATCTTGGCCAGATCAGAAACGGCCGTCTCGAGCGACTTGGGATTCTGGATGGTCTCACCCAGGCCCATGTTGATCACGACCTTCACGATCCGGGGAACGGCCATGACATTGTCGATGCCCAGCTCCTTTTGAAGAGCCGGAAGCACCTCTTCTTTGTACTTAACGTGCAAACGCATGCTGGGACTCCTACTTGTCGAGCACTTCGCCCGAGCGCTTGGCGACCCGGACACGCTTGCCGTCGGCGAGCGTCTTGATGCCGACCCGCGTGGGCTTGCCAGTGGACGGATCCACGGGCATCAGCTTGCAGAGGTGGATCGGCGTTTCCTTCTTCACGAGCCCACCCTGCTGGTTCTGCATCGAGGGCTTCACGTGGCGGGTCACGACATTGATGCCGCTGACGATGGCCTTGCCCTCGACGGGCATCACCAGGGTCACTTCACCCGTCTTTCCCTTGTCTTTGCCGGCGATGACCACGACGGTATCGCCCTTCTTGATCCGGTTCATCGGTCTTCCTCGTCCTCGCCCTACAGCACCTCGGGCGCGAGCGAGATGATCTTCATGAAGTTCTTGTCACGAAGCTCGCGCGCGATGGGCCCGAACACACGGGTTCCCTTGGGGTTCCCATCCTTGTTGATGATGACCGCCGCGTTCTCATCGAACTTGATACGACTTCCATCGGGGCGAACCACGCCGTGCTTGCTGCGGACAATGACCGCCTTCACGACGTCGCTCTTCTTGACTGGCATGTTGGGGGTCGCGTCCTTGACGACAGCGACGATGACATCCCCGACATGGGCATACCGGCGGTTGGAACTGCCCAGCACCCGGATGCACATGAGCTCGCGAGCGCCGGTGTTATCGGCAACCGTGAGCCTCGTCTGCACTTGAATCATCGCGCCTTCTCCTTACTTCGCCCGCTCGAGGATCTCGAGCAGCTCCCAGCGCTTGTCGCGCGACAGAGGACGGCTCTCGACGATTCGAACGACATCCCCGATACCGGCCGAATTGGCTTCATCGTGGGCCTTGAACTTGTTCGTCGACTTGATGATCTTGCCGTAACGGGGGTGGGGGTGACGGACCTCGACCGCGACCACGATGGTCTTGTTCATCTTGTCCGACACGACCTTACCGACGATTTCTCTACGGGGCATTATCGCGTTCCTCCGGCCGCGGTGAGCTCCTTGGCCCGGAGCGCGGTCATCAACTGCGCAATCCGATGACGGGTCTCACCGATGCGTGCGGTATTCTCGAGCTGCTTGGTGGCCAGCTGGAACCGGAGCTGGAAAAGCTCCGTCTTCGCTGACTTGAGCCGCTCCTGGAGGTCGGCCTCGGAAAGCGCCACCAGTTCGCTAAACTTCTGCTTCGACACGATCCGTGCCTCCATCCTGCTGGGCCTTGACCACGAACTTCGTCTTGATCGGCAACTTGTGAGCCGCCAGACGCATGGCCTCACGGGCCACCTCTTCAGCCACGCCCTGAATCTCGAACATGATGCGACCCGGCTTGACCACGGCCACCCAGTACTCGGGGGCGCCCTTACCGCTACCCATGCGGGTCTCGGCAGGCTTGGCGGTGACGGGCTTGTCCGGGAACACCCGGATCCAGACCTTACCGCCACGGCGAATAGACCGCGTCATGGCACGACGAGCAGCCTCGATCTGACGCGACGAGATCCAGGCCGGCTCGAGAGCCTGCAGCCCGAACTCACCGAAATGCACCTCGACACCACGCGTTTCATGGCCGGTCATACGACCGCGGTGCTGACGGCGGAACTTCGTACGCTTAGGCATGAGCATAGGACGAATCCTCCTTGGCACTCTTGTCGCGCGGGGGGAGCACCTCACCGCGATAGACCCAGACCTTCACACCGATGATGCCGTAAACGGTCTTGGCTTCCGTGAAACCGTAATCGATGTCCGCGCGAAGGGTGTGAAGGGGGATACGACCCTCACGCGCCCACTCGGTACGAGCGATTTCGGCGCCACCGAGACGGCCAGCGACCATAACCTTGATGCCCTTGGCACCAGCCTTCATCGCGCGCATCATGGCCTGCTTCATCGCGCGACGGAAAGCGATACGCTTCTCGAGCTGTGCGGCGATGGACTCGGCGACCAGCTGCGCATCAGCGTCGATCTTGCCGATCTCGATGATGTTGACCTGAACCTTTTTTCCGGTCTTCGCAGCCAGGTCACGACGGAGCTGGTCGATACCTTGACCGCCACGACCGACGACGAGACCGGGCTTACCGGCGTGGATGTTGACCTCGAGCTGGTTGCTCTTGCGCTCGATCTCGACCTGGGCGATACCCGCCTGGAAGAGACGCTTCTTGATGAAGAGGCGGAGCGCCCGGTCCTCGAGAAGGTTCTTGGCATAATCCTTCGTCGCGAACCAGCGGCTGGCCCAGGGTCGGGTGATGTTGAGGCGCAACCCGACCGGATGAATCTTCTGTCCCATGGTTCTCCTCGTCCTACTTGGTGCCAACCACCACATGAATGTGGGAGCTGCGCCTCATGATGGGGAAGGCACGACCCTGAGCATGGGGCTGAAAGCGCTTGAGCGTCTTGCCCTCATCCGCCCAGGTGGCCTTCACGACCAGCTGGCGGGGGTCAACCTGGTGATTATGCTCGGCATTGGCCATGGCGGAGGCGAGAACCTTCGACACGACGTCAGCCGCGCGCAACGGGGTGAAACGGAGGATGGTGAGCGCCTCGACCGTGTTCTTGCCCCGGATCAGGTCCAGAACGCGACGCACTTTACGCGGCGACATCCGGACATGCTTGGCGATGGCTTTGGTTTCCATAGTTCCCTCTGTGGATTCGAGAGGGTCCCGCGTTAGCGGGACCGATCCGAACCGCTGTGACCCTTGAAGAGGCGGGTGGGCGCGAACTCACCGAGCTTGTGCCCGATCATGTTTTCGGTGATGTAGATGGGAACGTGCTTACGACCGTTGTAAACAGCGATCGTGTGACCGATCATGCCAGGCATGATGGTCGACGCACGCGACCACGTCTTCATCACCCGCTTCTCGCCGCGGGCGTTCTGCGCATCGACCTTCTCGGCGAGAGCAGCCTGCACGAACGGGCCCTTCTTGATGGACCGTGACATACTACAGCGCTCCTTCTGCTACTTGCGCGACTTGACGATGAGGGCATCGCTGGCACGCTTGCCGCGACGCGTCCGGTAACCCATGGCCGGCTTGCCCCAGGGGGTCTGAGGCTTACCGCCGATCGGGCTACGGCCCTCACCACCACCGTGCGGGTGATCGACCGCGTTCATGACGACACCGCGATTGTGCGGACGACGCCCGAGCCAGCGACTGCGCCCCGCCTTGCCAACGGCAATGTTCTTCGCATCGAGGTTCCCGACCTGGCCAAGCGTCGCCATGCAGGCACCGAAGACCTTGCGCATCTCGCCGGACGGGAGCTTGATGGTGACGTACTCACCTTCCTTGGCAACCAGCTGAGCACCGGCACCAGCCGCACGCACGAGCTGTCCACCCCGACCGAGCTTGAGCTCGATGTTGTGAATCACACTACCAAGCGGCATCTTCAGCATCGGAAGCGCGTTACCCGTGCGGATCTCGGCATCCGGACCGGCCATGATCGTCTGACCGACTTCGAGGCCGAGCGGCGCGAGGATATACCGCTTCTCACCATCCACATAGACGACGAGCGCGATGCGCGCATTGCGGTTCGGATCGTACTCGATGGTCGCAACCCGGGCCGGAATGCCCAGCTTGTTACGCTTGAAGTCGATGACCCGGTAGGCCCGCTTGTGGCCACCACCGCGGAAGCGGCTGGTGATGCGACCCTGGTTATTGCGCCCGGCCTTGGACGGCAAGGGCTGCAAAAGCGACTTCTCGGGACGATTCGTGGTGATCTCATCGAAGCCCGAGACGCTCATGCCCCGGGTGCCCGGAGTCGATGGATTGAGTTTCTTGATCGGCATGGTCGTCTCCTCTAGCCGCCGTAGATGTCGATGGACGAACCCTCGGCGAGGGTGATCACGGCCTTCTTGCCGCCGGCAATCTCGATCGTCCTCGCACCCAGGCGTTTCGCCTTGGGGCGAATAGCCGTGGTCGTGACGTCCACCACCTTGACCTTGAACAGGGTCTCGGCAGCCCGGGCGATCTCGATCTTGTTCGCGCGGCGATCGACCTCGAACACATACTTGTTCTCGGCAGCGAGCTGGCTAGCCTTCTCGGTTACCAGTGGCCGCTTCAGCACGGTATAGAGATCGGTCATGACGCAAACACCTCTTCGATTCGCTGGATCGCAGCGGGAGTAACCACGATTTTATCATGGTTTAGCAGATCCTTCACACTGAGGTTCGACGCCAGCGCGAAGCGGAGACCCTCGATGTTCCGGGCAGACAGCACGATGTTGTCATCGAGCTGGTCCAGGATCAGCAGGACCTTACCAGTAGCCCCGACCTGTTTGAGGAAGGCGGCAAACTTCTTGGTGCTGGGCGCTTCGAGCGCGAGATCCTTGACGGCGATCATCGCATCGACACGGGCCGACAGAGCCGAGCGGAGTGCCAGCCGACGCATCTTGCGAGGCATCTCCTTGACGTAGTTACGGTTAGGCTTGGGGCCGAAGATCACACCGCCGTGGCGCCAGAGTGGCGAACGAGTCGAGCCAGCGCGCGCGCGGCCGGTCCCCTTCTGCTTCCAGGGCTTGCGGCCACCGCCCGACACTTCGGCACGCGTGAGCGTGCTGTGGGTACCGGCGCGACCGTTGGACAGCTGGCGGACGACATGCAGATGCATGACATGGGTATTGGGGGTGATGCCGAAGATGGCTTCCGAAACCGCGTGTTCACCGGCCGGATTACCCTGGAAATCGACGAGCTTGATGTTGGGCATGAGGGTTCTCCTTACCGACCGACCTTGATCGCGGGCCGGATGGACACGAGACCACCCTCGACACCCGGGACCGCACCGCGGATGAGCAGGAGGCCCTGCTCGGCATCCACACGCACGACCTTCAGACGGCGCACGGTGACCCGCTCGTTGCCCATGTTGCCCGGCATCTTGGCGCCCTTGTAGACGCGCTGCGGCGTCGTACCCGAGCCGATCGAACCGGGGTGACGGTGGAACTTAGAACCGTGGCTCATGGGACCACGACCGGCGTGGAACCGACGCTGCATCCCTGCAAAGCCCTTACCGATAGACTGACCCGTCACATCAACCAGGTCACCCTCGTTGAAGTGGTCAGCCTTGAGTTCCTGCCCGAGCTGGAAGCCCGAGACGTCTTCGAGACGAAATTCCTTGAGATGGCGGAGCAGACGCTCGCCTGCACCCTTGAGATGGCCTTGCTGGCCCTTGGTGAGGTGCTTGGCCTTGGCTTCGCCGAACCCGATCTGGACGGCCGTATAGCCATCGCGTTCGGTGTTCTTGATCTGGGTCACGAAGCAAGGACCGACCTCGACGACCGTCACGGGGACGGCCTGACCCTGGGCATCGAAGATCTGGGTCATACCCAGCTTGCGGCCCATCAATCCGAGAGACATGAATCACTCCAAATGTTGCGGGGGCACTGCGTTCGATTCCTGCCCCGACCCGGAAGGCCGGGGCAAGATTTCCAACCGCACGAGCTTACTCGTGGCCCCTTGACGTCACAGCTTGACTTCGATATCCACGCCAGCAGGCAGATCGAGACGCATCAGCGCATCGACCGTCTTGGGATTGGACTCGAAGATGTCGATCAACCGCTTGTGCGTACGGATCTCGAAGTGCTCGCGCGACTTCTTGTCCACGTGCGGCGAACGAAGCACACAATAGACCGACTTGGCCGTCGGCAGGGGGATGGGACCGACGATGCGGGCGCCGGTACGGCGCGCGGTGTCGACGATCTTCTCCGTCGAGGCATCGATCAGCTTGTGGTCATATGCCTTGAGACGGATCCGAATCTTCTCTTGCATCTTTGCTCTACTCCTAGGAATGAATGGCCGTCACGACGCCCGCGCCGACGGTACGACCGCCCTCACGGATGGCGAAACGCATCCCTTCCTCGATGGCCACCGGCGTGATCAGCTCGATGTCCATGGTGATGTTGTCGCCGGG
>Ga0208788_1000234_pt1 | contig 27950 bp, 25 predicted proteins | sample Wag4_2014_7_11_3_FD_187363 | JGI IMG/M metagenome (GOLD analysis project Ga0208788, IMG submission 187363) | Fresh water mixed with fracking chemicals microbial communities from Ohio, USA - Utica-2 Time Series FC 2014_7_11 (SPAdes) (version 2) ...
GGTTGCGCGCTCGCTAATCGCCTGAGTGCAAACCCTGCACACAAAGTTTTAGTTCTAGAAGCAGGGCGCCGCGATTACAAATGGGATGTCTTTATTCATATGCCTGCAGCGCTGGCCTTTCCAATTGGCAGCAAATTTTATGACTGGATGTATGAATCCGAACCAGAACCATTTATGAATGGTCGCAAGATTTATCACGCACGTGGAAAAGTTCTAGGCGGCTCATCGTCAATTAATGGACAGATTTGGCAGCGCGGAAACGCACTCGATTACGAGCGTTGGTCAAAAGATAAAGGTATGCAGAATTGGGATTACGCACACTGCTTGCCGTACTTTAAAAAATTAGAGAATTGTTTAGCCGATCCAAAGAATCCTTTCCGTGGCAATAACGGACCACTGAAGTTAGAACGCGGACCAGTAAAGGGCCCACTCTTTGCCGCATTCTTTAAAGCAACTGAGCAAGCTGGATATCCACGCACTGATGACGTCAATGGATATCGCCAAGAAGGTTTCGCAGCATTTGATCGAAATGTTTATCGTGGTCGTCGTTTAAGCGCTGCGCGTGCATATTTGTATCCAGTTCTAAAGCGTAAGAACCTATCGCTAAAGACAAAGGCGCATGTCACCAAGGTGTTATTTGAGGGCACAACTGCAACTGGTGTGGAAGTAATGATTAAGGGCAAGAAGCACACCTTTACTTCTAAGGAAGTTATCTTGTGTGGTGGCGCAATAAATACCCCACAGATTTTGCAATTATCCGGAATTGGAAATCAAGAAGATCTATCCAAACTAGGAATTAACGTGGTCAAGCACCTTCCTGGTGTTGGTGCCAATTTGCAGGATCACCTCGAGGTTTATGTTCAGTACAAGTGCAAGCAACCTGTAACACAACAACCAATTACACAATTATGGCGCCGCCCATTTATTGGCGCCGCATGGTTATTCTTTAGAAAAGGCCCAGGAGCCACGAATCAATTTGAAGCTGGTGGATTTACTCGAAGCAATGAAGATGTTGCCTATCCAAACTTGATGTTCCACTTTTTACCTCTTGCAATTCGCTATGACGGCAGTGGCCCAACAAGTGGTCACGGATACCAAGTACACGTGGGCCCTATGTATTCAGATGCGCGCGGATGGTTAAAGATTAAGAGCGCCAATCCATTTGAAAAGCCTGCAATCCAATTTAACTACCTTTCAACTGATCAAGATCGCCGTGAGTGGGTTGAAGCAGTTCGGGTTGCTCGCAATATCTTGACTCAACCTGCAATGGAACCTTTTAATGAAGGTGAAACATCTCCAGGTGCATCTGTTTCAACAGATGAAGAGGTTTTGGAATGGGTACGCAAAGACGCAGAAACAGCTCTGCATCCATCGTGCACAGCAAAGATGGGCACCGATGAAATGTCAGTTGTTGATCCAGAGACAATGAAGGTGCACGGAGTAAACGGATTACGTATCGCAGATGCTTCCGTTTTCCCATATGTTACCAACGGAAATATTTATGCACCCGTCATGATGGTTGCTGAGAAGGCTGCGGATTTGATTCTAGGCAATACTCCACTGCCACCTGAGAACATCGAGTTCTATCGCCATGCTAAAAGATGAAGAGATAGATAGCGCACCTTCATCTATTGCAAAAGTAAAGGTACAAAAATCAGATTCAAAGGACTTCACATCTGACTCCGTTGTTGTCGAAGAACCACTTGAAATAAGACTCAAGCAAGGCGATCACGAAGAACAACTCGGCATCACAATGCGCACACCAGGATCTGACCTCGAACTAGCTGCAGGATTTTTATGGGGCGAAGGATTCTTAAGCGATCCCAAGGAATTAATTCAAGTAAAGGTCTGCGCTGATCGTTCGCTGACGCCACGACAACGCGCCAACGTTGTTATTGCAGAAATTACTGCAGTTGCACCAAAACCACCTCGTTCCATGGAACGCCGATTCACAATGACATCTGCATGCGGTGTCTGTGGTTCTACAAATATCTCTGATTTACATGCACGTGGAATAAAAAAGGTCGCACCAACAACACACTCGTTATCTGAACTAGCTGGTATGACAGCACTTCTTGATGGTCGCCAAGCAATCTTTTCTAAGACCGGCGGCCTACATGCTGCAGCTCTTGTAAATCCGCAAGGCAAAGCAATCTATGTTCGCGAAGATGTTGGTCGCCACAATGCAGTGGACAAAATCATTGGCGCAGCACTGATGGCTGGAGACCTGCCACTTAGCAATTGGACCGTTGTTGTTTCAGGTCGCGTTGGTTATGAAATTATTCAAAAGTCAGTAGCCGCAGGTGTGTCAGCACTCGTTGGAGTCAGCGCACCAACATCTCTTGCAATAGATCTTGCGCATGAATTTGGATTAACGCTCATGGCTTTTGCCAGAGATGGCAAAGCAAAACACTTTCTGCCGAGCAGTTAATCAAGTACCCTTAAGCAATGAGCGATAACAAAACTCCTCGCGTTAATACGGGCAAAATCATTGGCCAAGTTGATGCAACGCAGATGCCACGTTATGGCGGTATTGCAACATTTGCTCACCTTCCGCAGCTCAGCGAAGTAAGCGATGTCGATGTAGCAATTGTTGGAGTGCCATTTGATACTGGAGTTTCATATCGCCCAGGCGCCCGATTCGGCCCCAATCATGTTCGTGAATCTTCGAGATTGCTTCGTCCCTACAACCCAGCTGCAAATGTTTCACCATTTGCGACGCAACAAGTTGTAGATGCCGGCGACATCGCTGCAAACCCATTTGATATTGAAGAAGCAATTTCTAGTATTCACAAAAGCTATGACCAACTCGCAGAGCGCGCCAAGAGAATCGTGACAATCGGTGGAGATCACACAATCACGCTTCCTATTCTGCGTTCACTTAAGGCAAAGCACGGCCCAATTAGCGTTGTGCACTTTGATGCACATTTAGATACATGGGATTCATACTTCGGTGCTGATTACACACACGGCACAACATTTAGACGCGCTAGTGAGGAAGGATTACTTGATCCAGAAGGTTGCATGCATATTGGTATCCGCGGGCCTTTATACGCCGCAAAGGATTTAACTGATGACAAGGCACTTGGCTTCCAGATTTTTACTAGCGTCGAATTCCAAGATCTTGGAGTTGGTGCGGCGATTGAAAAGATGAAGGCACGCGTTGGAAAGCGACCAACCTATATAAGTATCGACATTGATGTTCTAGATCCAGCACACGCACCTGGCACAGGAACACCAGAGGCGGGCGGATTAACAAGTCGTGAACTCTTATCTTTATTGCGTGCTACAGCTGGCATGAATGTTGTGGGCGCTGACATCGTTGAAGTCGCTCCCGCATACGATCACGCCCAAATAACTGGTATTGCAGCATCACATGCGATGTATGAATTAATCAGCGCATTTGCAGCCAAGTAAGTCGAAGTTGTTAGCACTAAGGCTTTTCTACAAATAGAATAGATACATGGAAATCCGCAAAGCTTGGAAGAGCATTCCTACACCGGTCAGAAAAGTCATTGCCCTTGTCTTCGGTGGAACACTGATCATTATCGGCGGATTTCTGATTGTGCTTCCTGGTCCTTTCACACTGCCATTTGTTTTTGCAGGGCTGCTCATTCTCGCTGGAGAGTTTGTATGGGCCCAACGTTTTCTTGACCGCGCGCGAGATGAAGCTAAAAAGGCAGACCCACGAAAGTTATTCAGAAAAAAACCACCTCGTGAGAATTCGTAATATCGAGAAATCCGATCGAAAACAGTGGGATCCACTGTGGCAGGCATATTTAGATTTTTACGAAGCAACCGTTTCAGATGAAACCACTGATGTAACCTGGCAACGCTTCTTTGATTCCACTCATGTATTTACTGGGTTCGTTGCGGAAGAAGATGGAAAAATACTTGGGATTGCACACGCCATGTTGCGCCAATCAACATGGGAAAAAGTAGGGGAGATGTACTTAGAAGATCTCTACGTCTTGCCCGAAGCACGTGGCAAAGGAATTGGCAGAGCGATGATTAATCACGTTAAAGAGCATGCCGTCGCAACGGGCGCAGGATGTATGTATTGGCAGACCAAGGCAGGAAACGCTACTGCTCGTATTTTGTATGACTCAATCACAAAGAACAATGATTACGTGCAGTACATGATCAAGCTTTAGTTCTTCGGCGCTTCAATCTCTAGTTTTGCCACACGCGCTGACTCAATAGATGCCGGCGTTGGTGCCTTAGGTTCATCTTCGCCTAACTCTTTGAGTTGAGTGCGAATACTCTTTAGAGCAACGTCAATACCTTCTTCTGCACAGTTAATTGCTTGAGCCAAGAAGCGATTGAATTCGCGGCCCTGTGTTGGGCCAAAGTAGATACCTGAAGTTTTTTGGCGATTGCTGACATGAAAGATGTAATCGGATTCATCATTATTTGTCGCAGCACCATTCCATTTGGCAAATGCCCACTCTTTAGTATTCATTTGGCCATTAAACAAAACTCGCTCAGTAGTGAGCAACACCAGGCCATTTTCTTTTGGTACTTGTACTTCATCTCCTGCTACGAATGTTCCGCGCTGTGCGCCCACTCTGTAACGGATTCCGGCAAAGAGCGGAATGCTAAATCCTTGTGAAGTACCTTCATAGCGACCAGCAGTGCGACCTGTTTCATGTAACTGGCCCTGGCCCTGCCACAAAATAACCTCGCCTTTTTTCTGAACAGTGTTATTGGGTACAGAGTCTTCGCCTTTAACAGCTAGTTCGAAAGCGGTTTCTATCTTTTTAAAGATTTCAACATCGCGCTGCCAATCGGCATAGTCATCTGCAAATTGTTGGTGAGCCTTTTTCAGCGCTCTCTTTGCTTTGAAATCTGACCAGAAACTCATGCCGTTAGTTTGGCATAGGGGAGTGACAGGTACTAGTAATAAACGAACTCAGTACCTAAACTTTCACGCATGTCAGATGACAAAGCCCTCGGATTAGACGAGGCATACTCCGTAAAGACCCCTGAAGATAATCGCCGTCTGTATGCAAAGTGGGCCACGACGTATGAATCCTCTTTTGTTGATGCAAAACAGTATCGATATCCAAAAGCGATCTCTGAAGTATTCAACGAACATGTTCCGGCTGATGCGGATGAAGTTGCACGTGTTGTAGATATTGGTTGCGGCACAGGACTTACCGGAATGTATTTATCCCGGTTGCGATCTCACTTGGCCATTGACGGCTTAGATATTTCTCCAGAAATGCTGGCAGAGGCACGTCAGAAAAAGCGCCTGGATGAATCAGCGGTTTATACAAATTTAAGCGAATGCGATCTGACCCAACCAGTCATAAACACATTCGAAACATATGACGCGTTGATTTGTTCTGGAACATTTACTCATGGTCACTTAGGGCCGGATGCACTCAAGAATGTTTTATCCCTTGTTCGCCCGGCTGGTTGGATTGTGATTGGTGTGAACAACGAGCACTTTGAGGGCAAAGATTTCCAAGCTGAACTCGATTCACTAGCTGGTGCCAAACGAATAACTGCTCCAGAGATTTTGCGCATCGATGTGTATGAAAAGGGCAGCCCACATTTTGGTGACCAAGCGCGCGTAATTCTGGCTCAGATCATCTAATGTCGGTGAGTGCCTGTAACTTTGGGGCATGTTCGAATTCATAGCGATATTCCTAATTGTTTACTTATTCCTCAACCGTAAAAAGCGTAAGAAAAAACCACGCGGATTAGACGCTGAACTCAAAGAGCTGATTGAAAACTCAACAGATCCCACAGGTATCGGCCTAGACATTAAGCGCTTTTTGTTATCAGTTATCGATGATGACAAGAATGGACGCGAAAAATTTAGTGATGCAAAGATTGCCGAGGCCCAGAGAATTCTGGATCGCGCAGGTCCCGCCGCGTTCTATTGGATGACAGAAATCGGTGCTCAATTAACAATGCTTGCTGCGGCTCAAATAAATGGAATTCCAACGAATGTAGATGCCGAACTCAAGGGCAGTGCAACGCCTGAAGATATTGTCAGAATAGTTGTGCGTCCCTAGTTAAGGCTGGCAGCAACTTTCTTTGCAATAACGCGCGCATCAATTGCGCATTTGTCGGCTGCTTTAATTGGCAAGACTAGATTGCCAACTGCATAAATAGATGTGCCAGCTATTTGAGCGTTCGCGTTAACAATTGGTGATTTATAGGTTGAATCAATTGCAAAGCCACCACGGCGTACTAGTTCGTTATCTGGAATCCAATTGCCTGTAAAAACAATGGTGTCGCAGTAGATGACTTTTTCAACGCCATTTCGGCGAATGCGCACACCGGTGACTCGCGAATCACCGAGTACCTCAACAATTTCTGTCTTAGTCATCAACTTGAATCGATACCAAAGCCCAAGTGCGATACGCACAATTCCGACGGTTTCGTGCTTTTTCTTTTCCGTCAGCATTGCAACAGTTTTCACACCTGCGTGCTTGAGTGTCATGACCGCAGAAAAAGATACGTGTTCGGCGCCAACGATAACTGCGCGTGTACCAATTGCTAGATCTTCTAAGTATGTGGCTTGCTGCAGCGAACCTGTTGTGTAAATACCTGCAGGTCGCTTGCCTGGCACAGCGCGCGCAGCACGTGCTCGCTCACGTGCACCAGTTGCCAAGATAATTGCACGCGCACTAATTGTTTCTATCCCAGCAGGGGATGTCACCTGCACAGAGTTTTTCTCACCAAAGTGCGTTGCCGTGCTCAGAGTTGAAATGACAACGCCTGCAGTCAGTGCACTCTCTACATACTTCTTTGCGTACTTTGGTCCAGATAAGAACTGCTTAAAATCGCGTAATCCATAACCAGGATGAAAAGAGTGGCGCGGAACGCCGCCAGCAACTCTTTCGCGTTCTATAACTCGAACACTCTGCACGCCAGATTTTTTCAATTCAATTGCAGCAGCAAGACCAGCAGGTCCACCGCCGATGACGAGTACATCTACCTGTGAAGTTTTCACTTCTTTTCCAGCATCTTTCGTAATTCGCTGTGGCAATAAAAACCTTGGCAACGACCAAGGCCAGCGCGGGTGCGCCTGCCTAAGCCACCGAGAGTTGTTGGAGGCAAAGGTGACTCGAGTGCGTCAATTACTTCTTGCCTGGTTGCGCGTTCGCAGTGACAGATAATTTCGCCATAACCACTCTTATCTGCAATCGCTTTTTCATCTTGGTATGGACGCACAAAAGCTTCACCTAAATTAGGCATTGTGATTGCTGGCAGCATTTTTTCCGCGCCCAGTGATAATCCAGAACTAACGAGCAACTCTTTGACGTGTTCGGCAATAGCCATTGAGGCGGTAAGTCCAGTAGATCTAATTCCGCCCACTGTTATGTACTTATTGTTGTGTGTGCGAATCTGAAAATCAGAGTGTTCAGTGGATGCACGAAGACCGGCATACACGGCGGTAATCTCTTCATCTAATAACTCTGGTGCAATCTTGCTGCCCTTTTCGCGCAAGAATTTCAAGCCATCTTCGCTGGATCCTGAATCTGTTTTGTCATCAAGATTTTGCGCAGTTGGTCCAAGCATGATGTTTCCAAAGACAGTAGGGGAGACCAGCACGCCTTTACCCATGGAAGATGGCACAGGCAAAATAACGTGAGAGATAAGAGTTCGAGATAGTTTGTCAAAGACCATTAATTCACCGCGGCGTGGAATAACGGTGAAGTCTTTAATTCCAAATACACCATCTATCTCATCGCTATATAAACCAGCAGCGTTAATTACGTGATGGGCTTCAACATCGCCATTAGTTGTGTGCAAGGTGTTGTGTGCACCAATTGTTACGCCAGTTACTGCGGTACTTAAAAGTATGTCAGCACCAGCTAGTTTGGCTTGAGTAGCAAAGGCAACAATCGGTGTCCATGGATCAATAATCCACTCACCCGGAACATAGAGCGCACCGAGTGCACCAGGACCCAAGTGTGGTTCGCGTGCATATACATCGGCAGCGCTAATGATTACTGAATCTTTGTATCCATTTTCAACTGCCTTTGCTTGTAACTTCGAGAGATTGTCATGCTCTTCTTGGCTCCAGGCAACAAGAAGTGCACCGAGTTCTTCTACAGCGATTCCTGTTTCGCGCGCATAGTCGCGCAGTAAGTGATAACCGCGTGCAACCAGTTTGGATTCAAGTGAACCCGGCACCATGTCAAAGCCAGTGTGCAAGATTGCGGTGTTGGCCTTTGATGTTCCATCGCCAACATCTGAGTGCGCATCAAGGATCGCAATAGAAAGATTGTGCTTTGATAACTCGCGCGCAATAGCTGTACCGACAACTCCGGCGCCAATAATCGCTACGTCATAAATCTTCTTACTCATGTGCGGATTCCAAGGCATTAGCTGGCAGTGTGCGCCATTTTGCTAAGTAACTCTGCGCGCGATCAGCGCTCCATACAGGTGAGTATGTGTGTGAAGATTTCCATGAGGAAGTGAAATCTTGCAATGTAAGAGCGCTCTGCGTGGCCATTGCAGCAAGGTTAGCAACTCCGATAGCTGTTGCATCAGGATGCGGATAAACCTCAATATCTACTTGGGCAAGATCTGCCTGCATCTGCATCAATGTATGTGATTGTGTTAAGCCACCATCTACTCGCAATTGTTTTACGGCAACACCATCTGCTGCGATTGCACCTAATAAGTCGGCAACTTGTGCCGCGATTCCATCGACCATGGCTCGGGCAATTTCGCCTTTGCCGTGGCTCAGTGTTAATCCTGCAATGCTCGCGGTTGCATGTGGTTTCCAGAGCGGTGCGCCATAGCCTGCAAACCCAGGAGCAGCCATGACGCCACGTGCATCTGGAAGTGAATCAATTGCTTCTGCCGATACCAACAAATCATTTTCGATCAGCCACTGCACAGCAGTTGCTGCCGTGAAAACTTGTCCATCTAAATAGTACGCAGATGCTCCGCGAATATTCCAAGCCAGAGATGTTGCAAGTCCATGCTTGGAAATTTTTGGTGCTGCGCCGATATTGGTAAGCAAGAATGCGCCAGTTCCGTATGTGCACTTTGCTTGCCCCACATCAAAACAATTCTCAGCCAATAGCGCAGCTGGTTGATCGACCATTGTTCCTGCCAAAACAACACCACGAAGTTCTTCAACATCGGGATGACAGATTTCGCCGATTACATCATCGTTATTTACTAAATCAGGTAAGTCCGCAATGTCTAAACCCCAAATATCGGCTAACTCAGCGCTCCATGAACGAGTATGTAAATCAAATAACAGAGTGCGAGAAGCAGTGGAAACATCTGTCACAAACTTGCCAGTCAGGCGAGCGATAATCCACGTATCTGTTGTTGTTATAACTCCAGCTGTGACTTGATTACGTAACCACACCATCTTGGGTGCAACAAAGTATGGATCAAGTGCCAATCCACTTTTAGCTAAAATAAAATCTGAGTGCTCACGCCTTTGATCACACAATGAAGCCGATCGTGAGTCTTGCCAAATAATTACTTTCGATAGCGCGTCACCATTGCTTTTGTCCCACGCAAGAATTGATTCACCTTGATTTGCGAGTCCCACTGCTGTGATTTTTTCTGTGCATCCTGCAAGCGCTTGTTTAATTGCAATAACAATTGATTGCCACAAATCTTCTGCAGCACACTCACTGACACCTGGCCCTGAATGATCTAAATCAAGTGGGGCGTATCCACGACTGAGCACTTCACCAGCGCCACCAATAACAAGGGCTTTGGTGCCTGAAGTACCTTGATCAATTGCCACAATGGCCATGGCTAACTTTAACCTCACTATCGCCTTTGTACAGATTCGCTGCGTTTCCACATAGAAGTTCAAATAACACGTAGTAACATGCCAAGGTGCGTGTAGACACGGAGATCCTTAAAGCGCTTGAAAATGAATCTATTGAGATTCTGCGCGAAACTGCGGCCTCATTTCGCAAACCAGTCTTGATGTACTCAATTGGAAAAGACTCTTCAGTATTGCTACATCTTGCAAAGAAAGCTTTTTATCCTGCCCCAATTCCTTTTCAATTACTTCACATAGATACAACGTGGAAATTTAAAGAGATGATTAGCTTTCGAGACAAAGTAGTCGCTCAAAACTCTCTCTCTTTGATCGTCAATACAAATAAAGAGGGCGTTGAATCCGGAGTCAATCCCTTTACAACTGGTATTTCTGAGTACACGCGAATTATGAAAACTGTTGCACTGCGCCAAGCATTAGATCTACATCAAATTGATGCAGCAATTGGTGGATCCAGAAGAGATGAAGAAAAGTCTCGCGCCAAAGAGCGAATCTTTAGTGTGCGCGAAGAAGGTCATGCGTGGAATCCCCGCAATCAGCGTCCAGAAATGTGGCGGACCTATAACACGCGCCTTGCACCAGGACAGACGATGCGCGTATTTCCAATTTCTGATTGGACCGAATTAGATGTCTGGCGTTACATAGAACAAGAAAAAATTGAAGTCAATCCACTGTACTTTGCAAAAAAGCGACCAGTAGTAAAGCGTGGAGACCAACTCATTATGGTCGATGATGATCGCTACCAACTCAATCCGGGTGAAAAGCCCGAGATGGTTGAAGTTCGTTTTAGAACTCTAGGTTGCTATCCATTGACTGCTGCCGTGCAGTCACAAGCAACAACAATCGAAGAGATAGTCGAAGAAGTTTTCTCAGTAAAACTCAGTGAGCGTGCCACTCGTTTGATTGATGGTGCCAATGAAGATTCAATGGAGAAGAAGAAGAGTGAGGGGTATTTCTAATGCAGACCTCAGTTCTTCGAATGCTCACGTGCGGAAGCGTCGATGATGGAAAGAGCACACTCATTGGTCGATTGTTAGTTCAAACCGATAGCGTTCCGCACGACACAGTTGGAGCTGCGCGCAATGTTCGCAGAGCTGGTTCAACTATTGCAGCTGGTGAAATCGATTTTAGCCTTTTAACCGATGGTCTAGAAGCAGAGCGCGAGCAAGGAATCACAATTGATGTTGCTTATCGCTCCATGTCATTACTAGATGGCAGACGTTTAATTATTTCTGATGCTCCAGGACATGAGCAGTACACACGAAACATGGCAGTTGCTGCTTCGCGTGCAGATATAGCCATTGTTCTCATCGATGCAACAAAGGGAGTGCGCACACAAACTCTGCGCCATCTCATGATCTGTAACCTCATGGGCGTATCTCGCGTAATTGTTGCCATTAACAAGCTAGATGCCGTGGATTACAGCCAAGAGATTTTCACAACAATTAAAAATGACTTGCTTTCACAAATGTCACGCTTTGATCTACCGGATATTCACTTTATTCCTATGAGCGCACTTGCCGGAGATAATGTTGTTACTCAGAGCACAGTGATGCCGTGGTACTCAGGCCAGACTTTGCTTGAATGTATTCAATCGTGGCAGCCGAAAAAATCTGCAGACATCACAATGCGTGCACGTGTGCAATCAATTGTCCGAGCTGAAGATTTTCGCGGAATCAGCACAACAATTTATCGGGGCAGTGTGGCCGTTGGTGAGCAAGTACGCATCCACCCAAGTAATCAAATAGCGACTATTTCAACCATCGTTGCAGATATGAAAAACGTTAAATCCGCTGATGAAGGCGATGCGGTCACACTCGTACTTCAGCCAGAAGTAGACGTGACGCGTGGAGATTTAATTGCATCAATCAATGAAGAGGTTTCAGCGAGTGATCGCTTTAGCGCACATCTTGTATGGCTCAATGAGGATGCACTGATACATAGCCGTTCATACTTATTGATTTCGGGCCCAACACAAATTCCGGTGATTGTGACAAAGATTCGACATAGCATTGATGTAAATACCGGCGAGGAAGAAGCTGCCAACACGTTGGCAATGAATGAAATTGGCGTAGTTGAAATTGCTACCAATCAACCTCTGGCGTTGTTGCCGTATCAAGAGTCACGAGAGTTCGGAAACTTTATTCTGGTTGATCGTCTGACTTCTCAGAGCGTTGGCGCTGGAATGATTCGTCACGCACTTCGTCGCGGTGAAAACATTACCTATCAAGCTTATGAAGTAGATAAGTCGGCCAGAGAGAGTGCAAAGAATCAACGCGCAAAATTGATCTGGCTCACCGGGTTATCTGGTTCTGGAAAATCAACAATTGCCAATGCGCTAGAAAAGCGATTGCACGCACTAGGCATGCACGCCTACGTTTTAGATGGCGATAACTTACGTATGGGACTAAATGTTGACTTAGGTTTTACTCCAGAAGATCGCGCCGAAAATGTGCGTCGCGTATCTGAAGTAGGAAAATTAATGATTGACGCTGGCCTCATTGTTATTACTGCGCTGGTCAGTCCATTTGAAGTGGATCGCCAACGTGCTCGTTCTATTTTTGATGAAGGAGATTTCATCGAAGTCTTCGTCGATACACCTGTCGATATTTGTATCTCACGCGATCCCAAGGGTTTATATAAGAAGGCATCGCAGGGACAAATTCCTAACTTCACTGGCGTTGGGCAAGATTATGAGAGACCAACAAAACCTGAACTCACACTTAATGGTCAAGAAGATGTTCTAGTCAGTACCGAACAGATTTTGAAGTACCTACTATGAATTGGATCTTTTTCGCTCTTGCCGGCTCTGTTGCACAACTCATCGATGGCACATTGGGAATGGGTTTTGGCTTAACAAGTTCAACACTTCTATTAACTCTCGGCGCATCCGCGGCCGTTGCATCGGCTGCAGTTCACGCCGCCGAAATAGGAACAACACTGGTCTCAGGTGTTTCACATTGGCACGCAGAAAATGTGGATATGAAGATTCTTAAGCAACTAGCTATTCCTGGTGGAATCGGCGCCATATTAGGCGCAACGTTTTTATCATGGATTGACTTATCGAATGCGAAGATATTTGTTTCCACGCTTTTATTGCTCTTAGGATTCTTGTTGCTCTATCGCAATATTTTTAACTTTAACCAACAGCCACCATCACTACAAATAACAAATCCACGCTATTTCACTTATTTAGGATTTACTGGTGGTTTTGTCGATGCATCAGGCGGCGGGGGATGGGGCCCAATTGTTACGCCAACGATGATGACGACAACAAGTGTTGAGCCGAGAAAAATCATTGGAACAGTAAGTGCCGCAGAATTTATTGTTGCCGTCTCTGCAAGTGTTGGTTTTCTTATCAATATCAACAGATTAGATATTAACTGGGCAGCGGTTGGGGGACTGGCGCTAGGTGGTTGCATCATGGCACCTATTGCAGCGCGAATTGTTGTTAAGTTGCCACGCAAGCAGATAGCAATTCTGGTTGGACTAGCCGTAGTCATTATTAACGGCTTTCGAATTATTACGAACTAATCTAAATCTTTTATTGCAACACCTTTATGCTTTAGTTTTTTGCACAAAGACCGGTATAGAGCATCAAAGCGTTCGGGATCCTTGACTTGAGTGCGCCAACTGCCGATATGTAATCGCTCAGCACTCATGGTCGTCTCAAAGTATTCGTGCATCTCGGCTGAGGCATCTAGCCGCAAGAAATTTAAAAGATTTTGATAAGAATCATCTCGATTATGTACAACAAGATCTTCAATTCTAAATTCGAGCACTGATTTCTTATCCACTTTTGCTAACGCTTGCGCCGATTTAAGGATGCGATTTGCCCACCACTCGAGGCCCTCGTGTGCATCATTTGGTCCCCAGCGTTCTTTGGTGATTGATAGAGCAACATCTCTTCCATCTCGAACAACATTGATAAATCGTGCATCTGGAAGTAATTTCTTTATTTGAATCGAGTGCATCATGTTTACAGGTGTGGAGTCACCGAAGTACATGACTTGTTCATTTTTTATCTGAGCTTTTGCAAGTGTGTAAAAGAACTCTCGAGACGCACCAGCAGGATCTGATTCAAAGGATTGCACAAATCGGGTGTGAGCGCTTTCAACAACATCTTTTGAGATTGATTGAACTAATCCACGCGGTTTGCCCGCTTTACCCTCTTCACTCCACCAACGTCCGTGAAGATTGTCAGTAAAGAAATGCATTCGGCTTTTTCCAATAAGAGGCAAGATTCTGGTGATCACATTAAATCGAAAACCGTGTGCGTCTTCTTCGACTGAAAATGGTCGGTGATAGACCAGATCAAGCAATCCATGGCGGCTGGTCATAAATTTGATTTCACGTGGCAAGCTCGCATGAAATTGCGGATGTCTTTTTAACAAATTCAGGGTAATCGTGGTGCCGCTTCGACCGGTGCCTCCGATAAATACCGGAGAAAAATTCTCTGCCACGCCTTGAGTCTAGACTTCATATGCAGATAAGCAACGGTTTACTCTTAGGCAATGAAGAACTCACCGCATAATCACAAGGTTCGTCCTGTATTTGTAGGCGGAACAGGGCGCAGTGGCACAACAGTGATGGGTGACTTGCTGGGTTTTCATGAACACATCAGAACGAGTGTTCCGATTGAGATTAAATTCTTAGCTAATAAATCAGGTTTACTTCAATTAGTTTTTGGACGCGATACAGCACCAAGGCAACCCAAGATCTCGGTCTTTAATCTTCGAGCACAACGCATCAGACGAATCAGTGAAAAAGCAAAGTTTGCCAAGATTCAAGTTGAGTTTCTAGATCGAATCTGGAACTCCTGGTGGGATATCGATGCTCCACCACCACATGGTCGCGGTTTGCAATCTGGAATTTCCAAGCAGAGATTAGAGTTTTTGATTAATAGATTGATATCTAATCTGCGAATCAACAGAGTATGGGCAGCGCGCAGATTTATGCGCGATTTCATCTCCTCGCAAGATGATCATGCAGGTCAAAAGTATTGGGTAGAAACAACACCGTTAAACATTGCACAAGCTCGAAGAATCCTGAAGTTATTTCCTGATGCTCTCTTTATTAATATGGTCAGAGATCCTCGAGATGTCATCGCATCTTTGCTGACAAAGAATTGGGGACCAACGACACCACTTGAAGGCCTTGAGTGGATTGAAAAACGTCTGCGCGATGCTCATGAAGCCCTTGCGCATATCCCGGCCAATCAAAAGATCACCATTGCCCTAGAAGATCTGGCGATTAACAACCGTCTGCAGAGCTATCAATCACTACTGAAATTTCTCAATCTCGGCGATGACGCTGGCATGAAAGAGTTCTTCGAAACGCACCTCAGCGCAGAGGCGGCCATGAGCGGGCGTTGGAAGCAAGAGATAGCCACACCAGAGTTCTTGGCCGGGTATGCCGAGCTAGAAAAGCGCTTGGCTCTACTCAAATAATTCTGCGATACCTATCTATATGCAGGGCCAGCCAGTCCCGGCAGATTCTGACCTTGAAAATCTGAGGAGCAACGCTTACATTGAGCGCTCGGTTACCCACACCGACAATCATGGCCGTCACAACTAACCTTCTTGAAAGTGAGATTACGGAATATGAAAGCACAAGTCCTACACCAATACGATGAAGCGTTGACTGCAAGCAACTGGGTTACATATGAAGATGTTGCAGATCCGAAGATCACTCATCCAACAGATGTTTTAGTAAAAATTGGTGGCGCCGGCGTGTGCCGTACAGACTTGCACGTAATTGAAGGCCAATGGAGATCACGCATGGATACAGACGGAAAACTTCTTCCGTACATCATGGGACACGAAAATGCTGGCTGGGTTGAAGAAGTTGGATCAGCTGTTACTGGGCTAAAAAAGGGTGACCCTGTAATTTTGCATCCACGTCTATCTTCAGGAACTGAAATTGAACACCGTCGCGGCGAAGATATGCACGGAACCGGAACATTTCCAGGAGTAAGTGAAAACGGTGGATACGCAGAAGCACTTGTTACATCCGTACGTAACATTGTTGCGCTACCAAAGTCTCTTGCACCTAAGTCAGTAGCTGCTTATGCAGATGCAGGTTTGACCGCTTATCACGTTGCTAAGAAAGCATCTCGTACATTGTTGCCAGGTCAATACGTTGTAGCAATTGGTGCGGGCGGATTAGGACACATTGGAATTCAATGTCTTAAGGCGATGTGCGCTGCTGAAATTATTGTTGTAGACAAGTCTGAAATGGCCCTTGGGTTAGCAAAAGAAAGTGGTGCTGATCATCTTGTTAAGGCTGATGGCAATGAAGTTGAAGCAGTTATGCAACTGACTAAGGGCTTTGGAGCTGAAGCAGTAATCGACTTTGTAGGCGAACGAGGATCAACCAAGAAGGGTCTTGCAATGACTCGCTCTCTTGGTAATTACTACATCGTTGGCTATGGCGAAGATATTCAAATCTCAGCTTTGGATATGGTCACAACAGAGCGCAACATCATCGGTAACTTGGTGGGTACTTGGGCTGACCTCAATGAATTGATGTCACTTGCAGATCGTGGATTAGTCCACCTTGCAACAGTTGAATATGCATTGAAGGATGCCAATCAGGCACTTCAAGATCTCAACGCTGGCAAGGTTAAAGGTCGCGCAATACTTGTTCCTTAAGATCTGGGGGTAATCAAGTTATGGACAAAGTTGTTCTCACGCAGTTTGGTGGTCCCGAAAATTTAGTGGTGCAGAGTGCACCCATACCGGCGCCCGCAGCTGGCCACGTTGTGGTCAAGATTGCGGCCGCTGGTGTGAATTTTCTAGATATCTACCAACGTTCGGGTGCACCCGCGTATGGAATGACGTTGCCTTACACACCTGGATTAGAAGGTGCTGGCGTTGTCCATGAAGTCGGAGAAGGCGTTACTCAATTCTCCCCTGGTGATCGTGTTGCATGGTCAGCGGCCCTTGGAAGTTATGCCCAGTACGCATCCTTTGAACAAAACAAGTTAGTTTTAATCCCAGATGGATTAGATCTAAAAACAGTTGCGGCAGCGATGTTGCAGACACTGACAGCGCATTACTTAATTAACTCATCATTTGTCATTAAACCAGGCGATGTTGCACTCGTACACGCAGCAGCAGGTGGAACCGGAAGCGTCTTAAGCCAGATGATTTTGGCAAAGGGCGGCACCGTTATTGCTACAACTTCTTCACAAGAAAAAGTAGACCTTATTTCTAAGCTCGGCGTTAAGCACATCATTCGCTATGACGAGGTCGATTTCGCACAAGAAGTACGCAAAATAACCGATGGTCGCGGAGTAGACGTTGTCTATGACGGCGTAGGTTTAAAGACCTTTGATAAATCTCTCGAGTCCATAAAAACTCGCGGAATGATGGTCTTGTTCGGCGCAGCAAGCGGAGCTGTTCCGCCATTTGAATTACAGAGATTGAATTCATCTGGTTCGCTCACAATTACTCGTCCAACGCTCATGCACTTTGTGGCCGAAAGACAAGAGTATGTCGCGCGATCACAAGATATTTTCAACTTATTACTTGCCAATAAATTAAGTATCAGAATCGACTCTTCATATCCGCTTGAAGGAGCCCGCCAAGCGCACGAGCGCCTGGCAAGTGGCAAGAGCGCGGGCAAGTTAATCCTCGAACCCGTTTTCTAACCTACCCAGAAGTAGCCCATAGAGATAGACCAAAAATCTCACCCCATGGGCGCCTGAGCGGGCAAATTTCTTTCAAATACCGATTGCCACCGCGCCCTGTAGCCCTTAATGTTTCCCCTACTTCAGCAGGAGTTCCAATGGAGCAGTCCAGGGGTAATTCTGTAGATGTATCGACGTGCGTTCAGAACAACTGGGTTATGTAAATTAATTAGTTACATAAATGAGTTGAAAAGAATTCATGTCAAAACCCTCTAAGAAAGGAAAACGATGCAAAGAAAAACGAAGCTTCGTGCTCTAGCAACATCAGTACCTTTGGTATTGATCGCTTCGCTAGTGAGTGCAACTTCAGTGAGTGTTTCATCTGCAGCAGATGCAGGAATGGGTAAGGGCCCTAAAGTTAAGAAGGCTTCCTTCCCACTAGGCGGAATGGTTGACTATACAAAGCAGCCATACACACCTAAGGCATACGCCTCAGCTGCAAAGGTGAAGGACGGAACTCAAGACTGTTCTTACCACAACACAAGCAAGAAGGATTACAAGGGACAGACAATTACAGTTCTTGCACCACCACCACCAAACATGGGTGAGCCAATGGCACAACACGGCGCAATGTTTGAAAAGCTAACTGGTGGAAAAGTTAAGATCCAGAATGTTCCAATCGGAGATTTGTATCCAAAGCAACAACTTCAATTCCAAACTGGCGCAGCCACATACGATGTAGTTGTTAACTTCTCTAACTGGATTGGTGACTTCCAGAAGTTCTATTACACAATTCCTGCTAAGTACTCAGCAGGCAATGGTGAAATGGCTTCAATGCAACCACTCTACAAGGGACTTTATGCTTGGGATGGAAAGACAAAGCTATTCGGTATCGATGCTGACCGTCACTTCCTAAAATATCGCACAGACGTTATTGAAGATGCTGCAGCAGCAGCCTTCTACAAGGAAAAGACAGGCAAGACACTCGGAGTTCCAAAGACTTGGGCCGATTACAACTTGATGGCTTCAACATTTAATGGTTACAAGGCAAAGGGTCAACCTGCCGGAACACCATTTGCAGGATCTGTTGAAATCACAAAGCGTGATGACTTGATGTCAACTGCATTCATCAACCGTGTAGCTGCATACGCAAAGAATCCAAACGTTAAGACTGGTTTCTGGTTCGATGCAAAAATGGTTCCACAAGTTAACAACCCAGGATTCGTTCGCGGATTAACTGAGTTCGTTGCTTCAGCTAAGTACTGGCCACAAGGTGGTGGAAACTTCGGTCTATCTGACGAAATTACATCATTCGGTCGTGGTGACGGTCTATTTAGCTACACATGGGATGATGCTTGGTCACAAGCAAACCAGAGCGATAGCCCAATTAAGGGACTCGTAAAGGCTGCACCAAACCCTGGAGCAGAACAAGTATGGAACAGCGTGACAAAGAAGTGGGATACACCTAAGGGTGGCATCAACTACGCTCCATACATCGCATGGGGTTGGTCATCAGCAATTCCTGCTGCATCAAAGAACAAGCAAATGGCTCTTGATTTCCTTTGCTTCTTCACTAACAAGGCAAACCACGCAATCGATCTAACAATCGGACGTACTGGTGTTAACCCATCACGTACAGAAGACTTCTCAGTTGATTTCTGGGTAAAGGGTCTTGGTTGGTCACAAGCAGCAACTCAGTCATGGGTTAACACAATGAATAACTACTCCAAGTCAAAGAACCGCGTATTTGATTTACGCGTTAATGGCAATGGACAGTTCATGGGTGCACTCGGAGATGGTGTAGCAGAAGCTCTAGCGGGCCAAAAGACACCTCAAGCAGCACTAGACGGCGTAGCAGCCAAGTGGAATGAAATTGTCAACACACTTGGTAAGGCTAAAGTCCAGGCTGAATACAAGAAGATGCTAGTTCTCGAGAATTCGTAAGAATTCTTTAACTAGTTTGGCTTAACGACAAGGTCGTGGGGGCCAATCGCCGCAAGGCGAGGAACCCCCACGACACTTGTCTTTAATACTTCTCTACCAGTTTGATTTTTTGGCTTAATTTTGAGATGGTCGTGCCCTTAAAAGTTGAGAGGAGATTAGATCTGTGAATAATAAGTTTTATAAGAGACTCTTCCTTCTTCCTGGATTGCTTCTACTTATAGCAATCATTATCTTCCCTCTGCTTTTCACCATTCGCGTCAGTATGTCGAATTGGAACGTTTCACAATCAGGTTTGGATTGGGCAGGCGGAGCAAACTGGGCTCGCATGTTCCAAGATGGTGCCTTTTGGTCTTCAGTGCGTCGACTCTTTTACTTCTCATTTGTAACAACAGCTCTTCAGTACGCGTTAGGTTTTGCAGCAGCCCTCTTTGCCTGGAAAGGCATCGCTGCTCGTCGCTTCTTCAGAGTCTTATGGCTTATTCCTTTGATGACTACGCCATCTGTTATGGCGATCGTATGGCGCTCAATCTTTAGAGAAGATATCGGTGCTGCCAACGGTTTACTTTCAAAAGTTGGAGTTGATCCAATTGCGTGGTCAACATCTATTGTGCCAGCGACAGTAACAATTACGATCGCTGAAGTGTGGCAGTGGACGCCATTTATGTTCTTAATTTTGTTAGCAGGTTTACTCAGTCTTCCAAAAGAGCAGTTCTTGTCAGCTGAAATTGATGGTGCTTCAACATGGCGCACCTTCTGGAGCATTACTTTCCCACTGATGGCTCCAATTAGTATCGGTGCGATTTTAATTCGCTTGATTGAAGCATCAAAGATCTTCGACTCAATCTTTAACTTAACTTCGGCTGGTCCGGGAAGTGCGACAGAGACCACTGCGTATTACCTCTACACCCGTGGTTTGCGAGAGTTCCAGATTTCATACGGTGCAACGATGGGCTTGACCTATTTGATCTTGGCGATTCTTACATTAACAATTTTGGCTCAACTCTTCTCAAGATTATCGAAGCCGAGAGGTATCTAACTCATGACAAAGATATTTAAGTACCTCTTTATCGGTATCTGGAGCGCATTTGTTTTAGCACCAATTTCATGGGCATTGGTCACCAGCTTTAAACCACCAGCTGCTGTAAACAATGGCGCCACATTTATTCCTTGGGTTCAGTTTGCGCCGACACTAGATGGCTGGAAAGACATCACCGGTATTTCAGGTTATGCAAATCTCTTCCCACCACTAATTAACAGTGCAATCGTTACATTCTTTGCAACATTGATCAGCCTAGTCTTTGGCTGCATGGCTGCGTATGGTCTTTCACGATTCTCATATGGCTGGAAGTACTACAAGAACCCAGACATTGTCTTCTTCTTCATCTCACAGAGAATTATGCCGCCAGCAGTTTTGGCAGTTCCATTCTTTATTCTTCTTCAGAAAATCGGTCTATTGGATACCAAAACTGGCTTGGTTCTGGTTCTGACTTCAGGCCTCATGCCGATTGTTGTATGGCTCTTGGTGGACTTCTTTAATCAGTTGCCAAAAGAGATCGATGAGATGGCGATGCTTGAAGGCTGCAATCCATTTGAAGCTTTCGTTCGTACAATCCTTCCGCTATCAAAGCCAGGTTTAACGGTTGCAGGTATGTTCTCCGTAATCTTTGGTTGGAACGATTTGTTCTTTGGATTGGTGCTTACCTTTACAAATGTTCAAACTCTTCCAGTTGCAGTTGTTGCACTCAACGGAACTGTTACACCGTTCTGGACGCTGTCTGCATCTGCAATCTTCTCAATCTTGCCTCTCATCGGCCTAGCCTTTGTGGTTGAAAGATTCCTCTCTAAGGGCGGCTTCGCCGGAGCGGTTCGTTAAGGGGCCTATTGTGAATCTGAACTTACGCGACGTCTCCGTTGAAGGCGATAACGAAGTAATCCTTGGAAATATCTCCTATGAATTCCAACCTGGAAAAATCTACGTCTTAATTGGTAGAACAACTTCAGGTAAGACATCTCTGATGAGAACAATTGCTGGATTGATCGAGCCAACTGATGGTGAGATTCATTTGGGCGACGTGCGCCTCGATGAAGTTCCTATCTGGAAGCGCGGAATTGCAATGGTCTACCAGCAATTCATTAACTACCCACATCACAGCGTGCTAAAAAATGTCGAGTTTCCTCTGCTCCGTGCTGGAGTTTCAAAAGCGGATGCCAAGGCACAAGCGTTGGCGATGATTGAAAAAGTTGGGTTAACCGAATTTAAAGATCGCAAACCATCACAACTATCAGGTGGTCAGCAACAGCGTGTGGCAATTGCGCGAGCTCTCGTTCGCAACACTCAAGTGATTTTGCTTGACGAGCCTTTGATGAACCTCGATTATAAATTGCGCGAACAGCTACGCGAAGAGTTCAGAGTTCTCTTTAAGGGCACTCGCGATAGCGTGACAATTTATGCAACAACAGAGCCATCAGAAGCACTATTCCTTGGCGATGAACTCCTTGTTATGCACGAAGGTCGCATCATTCAACATGGAAAGCCAAATCAAGTTTTTGAACAACCATCAAATATCGATGTCGCACAAATTGTTAATGATCCTCCGATGTCTATTCTCGATGGAGAAATCAAGGATGGCTCAGTACAGATCGGTAAAACTCTTAACTTTGCTCTTCCTGCACACATCAAGACACAATCTGCTGGAAAGTATAAATTTGGAATCCGTGCCAGCGAAGTAATTTTGGGTGGAAGCGCAAGCAACTCAGAGCAAGGCGAAGTTTCTCTCTCAGAAGTATCTGGTTCTGAAACTCTGCTTTATGTGAAGTTAAATATCGGCGAAATCGTTCTTCAGCTAGAAGGTATTCACGATTATCAGATTGGCCAGAAGGTCACGGTATCGATTGCTCCAGAGAGAATCTTCTTATTCAAAATGGATGGCTCGCTATGCGCAGCCCCAGGAAACTAGGGGTGAAATAAATGGCAAAGATAACCTTTAACGACATCGGTCATTCATACGATAAGAGCGCAGATCAAGCGAACTGGGCTCTTAAGCCAATCACAATGACATGGGAGTCAGGCAAGTCATACGCACTCGTAGGTCCATCTGGTTGCGGAAAGACAACGATTCTTAACATTATCTCTGGAATCGTTAACCCTCATCAGGGTCAAATTACATTCGACGACGTAGATGTCACCAAGGTTCCAACTGCAAAGCGCAACGTGGCACTTGTTTTCCAATTCCCAACTATTTATAAATCAATGACAGTAAAAGAGAACCTAGCGTTCCCATTGGTTTGTCGTGGCTGGAAGGCAGATGCAATCAACGCTCGCGTAGGCGAAGTTGCAGAACAAATCGGCATTTCTGACAAGCTCGATCGTTCAGCGACAAAACTCGGTGCAGATGAAAAGCAGTTGATCTCACTTGGACGCGGTCTGGTTCGTGACGACGTAACAGCTCTCTTGATGGATGAGCCGCTCACAGTTATTGATCCACAACTGAAGTTTGAATTGCGCAAGAAGATCAAGCAGATCATTGCGGGCAAAGACATCACAGTTGTGTACGTAACCCACGATCAGTACGAAGCGATGACATTTGCTGACGAGCTCTTGGTAATGGATCTAGGAAAGCTCGTTCAACGTGGCACACCTGAAGAACTCTTTGAAAATCCAATTAGCAACTACGTCGGTAATTTCATTGGCTCACCAGCTATGAACTTCATCAAGGCCGATGTTTCTAATGGTCTTGCCACAGTTGGTGAGTACAAAATCGCTACGTCAACTAACTTAAGTAAAGTCACTGACAAGCAGATTCAACTAGGAATTAGACCTGAGTATGTAGAAGTGCACTCAGGCACAGGTGAGAATGTCATTTCAGCCGAACTCATCGGTGTCGATGACCTCGGATCAACTCGAATCCTTAACTGCCGCTTTGCAGATGGCATTATCAAGGCGAAGATTGCACGCAGTACGACCCCACCGCCACTTGGTCGAGTCGGACTTCGTCTGCCTAAGGAAAAGGTCATCGGCTTTAAGGGCGGGCTTCAGATCCGCTAAAGGTCGGGGCGCACCTGCGTTCTTTCACCCCTGTTTTCTGCACCTGAATATCAGGTTTTTCACACCCTCGAAGATGCAATTTATCTGTTGCGGACCCTAATGCCTAGACGTATGCTTCCACGCAGGAAAAGCTTCAGGAGCTCTTCCACTTACGCGAACAAGAAGGGGAACCGATGAAAGACGGAAAGTTCGTTGTAGATGCACACACCGGATTCTGGGATGCAAGTAAAGAAAACATCAAGAATGAATACGGTCTTGCATTTGCTGAAACATTTTATGCGTTTCAAACTGGTTTTAATCCAAAAGATCCACAGTGGACAATGGATTTCGATAAAGAATTTCGCAAAGTAGATCCAGATTGGTACTTACACCACATGTTCGTCCGTGGTGAAATGGATATGGCAATTCTTTCCACACAAGTACTTATGGATTTCTATCACACAGGATTTACCAGCCCAAAGCGCAACGCAGAAATGGTTGCACGTGCACCAGAGCGTTTGATTGGTCTTGGCGGCGTTGATCCTCGCGATAAGAACGCGGTAAGTCACGTACGTCAGCAAGTTGAAGAGTACGGAATGAAGGGCTTCAAGTGGTACACCGCTGAATGGCGTGGAGAATCACGTGGTTGGAAAGCAAATGATCCAGCTGTATTCCCATGTTATGAAGAAGCAATCAAGCTAGGCATCAAGAACATGCACTTCCATAAGGGCCCAGCTGTTGAGCCTCTTTCAATGGAGAAGTTCGATGTCTATGACATTGATGAGCCTTCATCACTCTATCCAGAACTTAACTTCATCGTCGATCACATTGGTCTTCCACGTCTTGACGAGTTTTGCTGGATTGCTGCACGTTCAACAAACGTTTATGCATCTCTTGCAGTTGCTAATGCGTTTATTCACCACCGTCCACGCTACTTCGGCGAGATGATGGCAAATCTTCTCTTCTGGCTTGGCGAAGATCGCATCATTTGGGGCACAGACTTCCCAATCTGGTACCCACACTGGATCCTTGATGAGTTCATGGAATATCAGATTCCTGAAGACATCGCAGAAGAGTTCGGCGTACAGCTAACTCCTGCAATCAAGGAAAAGATCATTGGTACAAACATCGCTCGTCTATACGGCATCGATGTTGACGCTAAGTTGAAGAAGATCGAGAATGACGAATTCTCACAACGTCGCAAGGAATTCCTTGCCAACAACCCTGAGCTAGCAAAAGCTTAAGCTCTTTAAATAGCGCGTAAGAAATAAGAAAGGTAATCAAAATGAACTCATCTGTTGCGATTGAAGATGACATTCGCACTGCGGCTGGAAGCGTTCCTGATCCTGAAATCCGCAAAACAATGGGTGAGCTCGATTTGATTGATGAAGTGGAGTTGAGGGATGGTGGTATCGCCGTTGTGCGTTACCACCTGACCTCACCCCTTTGTCCTTCTCCTTTTGCCATCACAATTGGCAAAGAGATGCGCCGTAGAGTCGAACAACTCCCAGGAGTTAGTCGTTGCTCTGTTGAATTACGCGATCACTTCATCGCAAAAGATATTGCCGCAAAAGTAAATGCCGAAGATATTCCAAAGGATGCTCCAGCATGGCTATAAGGTATGAAAGCGGAAGTACTTATTTTCCTGGTTATGAAACAAATCTTTCCACGGTTGAATACATAAGCGCTGAAGAAATTGCGCGCAGAGCCCTAGTCAATCGTCGCGAAATTACTCTTCTCGAAGAAGAGTCAGTAATGAAAGTTGCAGCTCTCTTGGCAGAGCGCACACGTAAGCCAGATTTTTGGATTAGAAGCGCGGTTACAACCCTTGATCGCTTCTCACGCGAAGTCTGCAACTCAGATTTAGCTTCAGCTCTTGAATCAGCAAAGAAAGACTCATTGCTTGCAGAGTTAATGATTGAAAAATTCCTTTCACTACATACAGATCTCACCAATGTGCAGTTAGCCCAATTGCTACTTGGTCCAAAGCTCTGGTTCACAATTAATGGTGTTGATATTCCTTGGAGTGTCTACTCATCCTCAGTTGAGCAAGTACACATTGCCAACAGCACCGCCCGCGATTTCAATCCAGCCGTACGACTAGTAATGCTCAGCCTTGTCGGAACCGGACTTACCTATGAAGAAGTAGCAACTATTAAGGTCAAGGACGCTGGTTCACTCGATAAGAATGGCAAGCTCGTTCCTAATCACCTCAGCAGCCCACTGGCAATTCAATTTACAACTCCTGAAGGCGAATTCATTACATTCCTCAGTGAAGAATGTCGCACAGTATTAGTTGATCAACTTGCTAAGCGCAATGCCCAATCTGAAGATTTGCTCTTTGCTGATAAAGATCAACTTGAAGAGTACAAAAATCGCGCTGATGCTCGTGGTAAATCTATTATTGAGACAGTTAACGATGTAAACGTGACGCTGTGCAAGACCGTTGGCGACTTCTTCTTAAAGTGGGGCGTACCAGGGTCTAAGTTCTACACAGAAAACGGATTGCCTCAACCTGATTACTACCAAGAGATGGAAATTCCGAAAGATAAGTAATACTGCTTTATACGTGAGTTAAAGCGCCCTCTTTGTTTACACTTTCACTCAGGACACTTGCTCTGCCTGCTTCAAGTCGGGCAATCGGCACTCTAAATGGTGAGCAAGAGACGTAATCTAGAAGCAGTGAGTTAAAGAAGTGAATGCTTCGTGGGTCTCCGCCATGTTCGCCGCAGACACCTATCTTGAAATCACCTGAGTGCAATCGTGCTTGGCTTGTCGCGATTTGAACCAAGAGACCAACGCCATCTTGATCGAGTGATTCAAATGGATTAAATGGCAGCAACTCAAGATCTAGGTAACGAGGCAAGAAGCTTGATTCAACATCGTCTCGGCTAAATGCCCAGGTGAGTTGTGTTAAGTCATTTGTTCCAAAGGAGAAGAAGTCCGCATAATCTGCAATCTTTCCTGCAGTCATAGCAGCGCGTGGAGTTTCAATCATGCTGCCGATCGGAATATCAAAACTCTGTCCTGTGCCTTCAAGAACCTTTGCAATTTCCTCTTCGAGCATGCCGCGCAAGTGCAACATTTCGCGTTGAGTAGCAATCAGCGGAACCATGATTTCTGGTCGTGGATCGTGTCCTAGTTTTCTAACTTCTAGACACGCATGAACAAGTGAGCGCACCTGCATGCGGAAGAGATCGGGAATAAGAATTCCAAGACGAACACCACGAAGACCCAACATTGGATTGGATTCGTGCAGGCGCTTAACGGCTGCAAATATTGCTTGCTCGCGCGGTGCAATCTCTTTATTGAGCGCCTCAAGGGTTGCCATGTGCGCACTGAGCTCTGCGATGTTAGGCAAGAACTCGTGTAGCGGTGGATCTAAGAGACGAATTGTGACGGGAAGTCCAGACATCGCCATCATGATGCCGACGAAGTCACCACGTTGTAGTGGTTCCATCTCAGCGATAATTCCGCGCTGTGACTCTTCATTTTCGGCCAAGATCAAACGCTCTACGTATGAACGGCGTGGTCCTAAGAACATGTGCTCGGTGCGGCAGAGTCCAACACCTTGTGCGCCAAGGATGCGCGCTCTAACAGCATCCTCTGGAGTATCCGCATTTGTTCTAATTACTAGTCTGCGCTTTTCATCTGCGTACTTAAGAATTTTATCAACGGCCTTAACGACAGGAGATGCTTGATCAGAAGCAGGATCGAGCTTTCCTTCGAGATAGGCAGTTACAGGAGATGCAATTGTTGGAAGTGCACCCAAGTAAACAATTCCGCTGGTGCCATCGATAGAGATAACTTCGCCTTCATAGACGGTGCGAGATCCGACGGTAAACAAATTAGCGCGCTCATCAACGACGATACTTTCAGTTCCGCAGATAGCAGTCTTACCCATACCGCGAGCAACTACTGCTGCGTGAGAGGTCTTGCCGCCTCGGCTAGTTAAAATACCCTCAGATGCAACCATTCCCACTAAGTCATCTGGGCTAGTTTCTCTGCGCACCAAAATAACTTTCTTGCCACCGCGAGCTAATTCAAATGCTCTGCGTGAATCCAAGACAACTTCGCCGACGGCCGCTCCAGCTGATGCTGGGATGCCTCGTGCTAATTCGTGGACGGTGCCAGATAGATCGAATTGAGGAAACATTAAGTGAGCGAGTTGGTCACCGGATGTGCGAATGAGCGCCTCATCCATAGTGATCTTGCCTTCTTCGACTAATTGCACAGCAATTCTAAAAGCGGCTTCGGCAGTTCTCTTACCGACTCGAGTCTGCAAAATCCAGAGCTTGCCGCGCTCGACTGTAAATTCGATATCGCATAAGTCGCGGTAATGATCTTCGAGAAGTTGCATGACCTTTTCGAGTTCAAGGAATGCATCCTCTTGAATATCTCTCATCTGTGATAAAGCCATAGTGTTGCGAATTCCAGCCACAACATCTTCGCCTTGTGCGCGATCGAGATAATCGCCGTAACTTCCATTTTCACCAGTTGCCGGGTTACGGGTAAATGCAACACCTGTTCCTGAATCTGCACTGAGATTTCCAAAGACCATTGAT